>RCUH01000027.1_pt1 | contig 288823 bp, 201 predicted proteins | sample 2166191 | NCBI WGS metagenome assembly RCUH01 (sample SAMN09932848, study PRJNA488358) | compost metagenome | feature: garden; material: soil; isolation source: compost soil in an enriched community after 214 h of incubation | place: Germany: Experimental Botanical Garden Goettingen | collected...
CGCTGTACATTCTCTTGCAAAATCTTCTGGCAATGTGCTTTCATTTTCGAGTCCCCATAATACAACTGAAGGACTGTTGCGTCGCTCTTTTACCCAATCGGTAAGCAATGATTTAAAGTTAGCCCTAAATTCAGGGGTATCATACCAGATATGAGCAGCCATCTGTGTCCATGATAAAATCCCCAACTTGTCCCAATACTCCTGATAAAGCAAATTATGTGGCTGGTGCGCATCGCGAAAAGAATTAAAACCAGCAGCTTTGATCTGCATCACCCGTGACCTGATCTGTTCTGCACTAAAAGCATGACTGTTACCGATCAAGTGTTCATATTCTGCCACTCCGTTTATAAAGACCGGTTTTCCATTCAATAGAAATCGTTTAGGATCGGCAGGATGGTCTCCGATAGGCCAGCTGATCCAGCGAATGCCATAAGGCGTACCCAGCTCATCAATTACTTTATTTCCTTCTATAATGCTCGTTTTAAGCGTATATAAATAAGGATTCTCTATAGACCATAGCTTTACATTTTTCAGTTGCGCAGTTTGCTGAGCTACAGTTAAACGCTTTCCAGGCAATAACCTATTTACGTTCTTACTTTCAGTTACTTTCTTACCATTCTGATCAAACAGCTGGTTAACGACCGTTATCGTACGGGCTGTTGCACCATAATTCTTAATTTCCGTCTCCATTCTCAGCACGGCCGATTTCTCGGACACCTTATCATCATTCCAGATGTGTACGCCAAAAGGTTCAATCCTGACATCATTAGTCACAACCAAGTGCACAGGTCTAAAAATCCCCATCGGCTGTGAACCTTCAGAGAATCCCCTTTCTGTTGAACAGCCGCCATCTACCCAAGGCAAGTCTTGAATATTAGCTGGATGATCCGCTCGTACCGCCAATAAATTAGGTTGATTGTTTAATTTAATCACATTAGTTACGTCCAGCGTAAAAGTAGTACGACCACCCGCATGGTAGCCCACCTTTTTACCATTTAGCCAAACGCTCGCGTAAGAGCCTACGCCTTCAAAATAAAGAAAGAACCGCTTGCCTTTTTTTTGTGCGGTTGTTGTAAAGGTTTTACGGTACCAGGCATAGCCATGCCTATTGCCATGCAACATCCTGCGGTAGCCTTCATACTGATCCCAATTGTGCGGAACATTGACGGTTTTCCAGCCCTTATCATTAAAGCCGCTTTGCTCAAAACCAGTATAGGCATTGATATTTGTATCGTTGGCAATACTTTGCCAGTTGTTATTTAGTGTAGTGCTTTTACGTAATCCCGTCTGTGTAAAACCTGTACTTGTTAAAAGAATTCCTATCAAAAAAACAATAAGCTTTCTTTTATAATCTCTCCAAATCTCCATTCAATTTATATATTTCCCCCTTTTGTGTGGCGATACTGGTTATTTTATTTCCGTATCGCAGCAAACAAACACCTCCTGTTTTCGAAGAGATCTCTAATGTTGTCAACACACCTTTACTCCATTTAAAATTTAGTTCAAAGCCCCCCCGTGCGCACATACCTTTCACTTCTCCCTCTGGAATATCCGCAGGTAACGCTGGCAACAATTCAACAAACTGGGTATGACTCTGTAAAAGCATTTCGGCAATACCCGCCGCACCACCAAAATTACCATCAATCTGAAATGGTGGATGTGCATCAAATAGATTCACATAAGCACCACCTCCCTTTTCGGCAGGACTAATCAGCATTTTTACCATTTTCATGGCATGATCACCATCTTTAAACCTTGCCCAAAAATTGATCTTCCAGGCCAAACTCCAGCCTGTACCGGCATCGCCTCTATAGATCAGCGACTGGCGCGCAGCTTTCATCATATCTGGTGTATCCCATGTAATGTCATTGCCCGGATGTACGCCCCATAAATGTGAAACATGGCGATGTACATTGGTGGTATCGTCTTTATCTTCTAACCACTCCTGTAGCTGTCCATATTTACCAATTTGATTAGGCGCAATCAACGTCAGTTTTTCCTGTAATGTTTTTCTAAATTCAGCATCCAGTCCTAGCAGTTCACTGGCTGCGATACAATTTTTAAATAATGTGCGAATGATCTGATGATCCATAGTTGGTCCAGCCACTAATCCACCATTTTCAGGAGAATTTGATGGGCTACTGATCAACCAACCTGTTTTAGGATCTTTAACCAGGAAATCCAGGAAGAAAACTGCCGCCTGTTTCATTAAAGGATAGGCTTCATTTCTAAGAAAAACCCGGTCTTGCGTAAACTGATAATGCTCCCATAAATGCTGGCTCAACCAACCGGCACCAGAAACCCAGATCCCGTGATTGGATGCGTTTATTGGCGCTGTACCATTCCATAAATCAGTATTATGGTGTAATACCCATCCATTTGCATTGTAGTGTACTTTAGCTGTAACAGCACCATTTTTTGCTAATCCTTCTATCTTTTTAAACAAAGGCTCATTCATGGCCCCAAGATTCAATGGACCAGTCGGCCAATAATTCATCTCCAGATTAATATTCGTAGTATACTTACTACCCCATGGTGGCGTTAACAAATCATTCCAAATGCCCTGCAAGTTTGCTGGCTGCGTTCCCGGTCTTGAACTTGAAATTAACAAATAGCGACCATATTGAACATATAAAGCAGCAAAAGGAGCGTCAGCTGATCCTGCGAATTTTTCTATGCGCTCATCGGTAGGTAAGCTTTCATTTTCACTCTTTCCAAAACTAATCGAAAAAGGATTATAGTATTTCTGGTATTCTTTTATATGTGCTGTTTTAACCTGGGCATACGTTTTATTCTGTAAGCTTGTAATGGACTTTATACAGTCGGTAGCGGGATTTCCAGCTACATTTTTATCGTTGATAAAATTGGTCCCAGCAGTAAGGTAAAGCGTAACGTCATCGGCATTAGTGATGCTCAACTTACCTTGACTGACCAGCAATTTCCCTTTAGTAACCACTGCTTTGAGCCGACTTTGACCTTTTAAAACACCACCTCTTACACTTAGGATAAGCGAAATCGTGCTTTCATTTAATTTTTTTACAGCTGAATATTTATGCGGACTAGCCAATAATGCATCTAAGCTAATGCTCCCTTTTTTATCAGCAGTTAAGCGGATTACGACAGCCTGGTTTGGCTGACTGGCAAAATATTCTCGTAAATAATTCACGCCGTTCAAAGTGTAGGATGTACTGGCAACTGCAGTACTCAAATCTAGCTTGCGTTTGTAATTGCTAACTGGGCCTGTCTGGTTCTTGAAGTTCAGATACAAATCGCCAAAGGGCTGATAACTTGCCTGAAACTGCGACACCATTGGTGGCTCATCGTTCTGTATTTTATATTTCCATTCTTTAACCAGTGAAAACCCTGCCTCTGGCTGAGTACCTTCCGGATAAACTGCTATAGCCCTGCTAGTATCTTTGTAACCTGCTATACCACCTTTATCGAAATAATTCAATACTTGTATCGCAATTGTATTTGTCCCCTTTTTAATCAATTTAGCAGGAATGGTATATTTCCTTGGGTTTGTACCATCCGTATTGCCAATCAGAGTGCCATTCACATAAGAAAAATCCTGATCGCGGATGCGATTCAAGTCGAGCACCAAATCTTTGCCCTGCCAGCTTTCAGGTGCATCAAAGGTTGTACGTAACCATACCGCCCCATCAAAACCCGATAATCCTACCGTTTCCCAACCTTCGTAACTTGGAACTTTAATCGTTTTCCATGAACTGTCATCGTAGTTTTCCAAAGCCGGATTGCCCTGCATACCTTTCAAGGCTTTCATTTCTGCAGTCCATTTATCCCTGTCGCCCGCTCCACTCTGAGTACCCATAAATTTTTCAGTAGCTAGCTTTTCTGCCGCTTCCTGTTTCCCTTCAAAAAGTAACTTCCTAATCTCGCCAAGTGCAGCTGCAGCCCCTTTATGGTTATAATCTCTGGGGCCGCCTGTCCATAAAGTTTCTTCATTAAACTGAATATGATCCTTTTCTACTCCGGCATATATCATGGCACCAATGCGTCCATTACCAATGGGCAAAGCATCAGTCCATTTTACAGCAGGCTTGGTATACCAAAGCTGATAGGCAGGTTGTTGGGCATGGGCATGTATAATGGTCATACAATTGATCACTACTACATACATCCAGATTGGGGAGCTCATGAATTTCATGTTGATACAAATTAAAAATTACTTAATTGAATCTCCCGAAATAACCCTTACTACTTCTGTAACTTCCCTCTCAGTTAAAACAGGAGTTTTAGCGTTACTAAAGTTATTATTTCCTAGCGTTATATTTTTAATTTTTTCTCCACTTATTTTTAAATACATTTCTGTACCAGCAACCGGAAAAGAATTGTAAATAAATGCATCTGTTACGTTTTTAAGGTCTATTACAGCTGCATTTTTATGAGGCGTATAACTCTTCAAACCATTAACAGTCAAGATATTTACATTCTCAGCTTTTACAGAAGGTCCCATTTCTGTGTTTACTTGCACATTATGAAATTCTATTCTGTTGGAATTATGGATATCAAATCCAGTTTTAGCCTCCATATTGATGTCATTAAAACTGATATTTTCAATAGGCATTTCTTCTAATCCATTCAAATAACCAGCCTGATTTACCTGCCCGGTAATGTTACTAAAATGGATATTTCTGAACCTTGGTGTACGCTCAGAAACAGGCTCAACTGTCGACTTAGCATACTGAAGATCAAGCACGATCGCTTGCTTGCCTATGTTTTTCATGATGACGTTATCCACCCTGATTTCTTCTACTATGCCACCCCTACCACGAGCGGATTTGATACGGATTCCTCTATCAGTACCATCAAATACACAGTTAGAAATGGTTATTTTTCGTACATCACCAGACATTTCACTTCCAATAACCACCCCACCATGACCAGATAGCATGGTACAATTGGTAATGGTATAGTTCTCGGCTGGCACAGCCATTTTTCTACCTGGTGCATCTTTACCCGATTTAATGGTAATACAATCATCACCAACACTAATATGGCAATCGGAAATACGTACATTCTTACAAGACTCTGGATTGATACCATCCGTATTTGGAGCAAAAGAACCGGGGTTGTTAATCGTTACGGCATGGACAGTTACATTGTCGCAAAACTCAGGATTAACAGTCCAGAAAGGAGAATTACGAATGGTAATTCCTTCTATCAATACATTTTTACAATACATCGTCTGAATGAAAGGTGGACGAAGAAAACCGCGTTTCATCTGCTTCGGTTCGTCGGGCATCAGGATATCCTTATTGAGCGCATCAAACTGATGTTGCCATTTAGACCGTGGCTGTCCTTCTTTATAGCCCTCTACAAAATCCCACCATTTTTTACCATGTCCATCTATGATGCCACGACCCGTAATCGCAATGTTATCTGCTTCATAAGCATAAAACAAGGGTGAGAAACTAGTCACATCAACCCCTTCATATCTGCTCTTTACCATAGGCAGATAATCATCAAAATTATCACTGAAATGAAGCTCAGCGCCAGCATCAATAAAAATGGTGATGTTACTTTTCAGGTGAATTGCTCCTGTTAAATACTTTCCCGCTGGGAAATAAACAGTACCTCCACCAGCTTTTGAAGCTGCATCAATAGCCTTTTTAATCGCTAATGTCGCTAGTTTACTGCTGTCGTTCTTTGCACCATATTTTAACACATTATAGTAGGATTGCGCGTTGACATTAGCTACCGTTGCGAAACAGCATATTATAAAAACGGCAGCTATTCTGATGATAAGATATGGGCTATAAAACTTCATTTTCGGCTATATTATTTATTTAGTTGAATCACTGCTGGTTTTAGACTCGCAGCGCGATAAATCTCTTTTCCATCGGCATAGATGTATAATCCTTTTCCCTTCTTGTATTTCTTTCCGGTCTTATCCCAAACTACCTTAAGCGTTTTTCCGTGGTAAGAAATATTGTCTAATGAGAACCAGCCCCATTGCCCTTCAGGGATAAGCGGATAAAAACCGATGGCATGATCTGCTCTGGGTTTTATCCCAATCAAATCATTAATCACCAAATCGCAAAAAGTAGAATGGTTGTAAAAACTGCTTCTTGGATTATCTCCTTTTAGCCATTCCCCATTTTTTTCATCCTGATACTCTCCCAAATAAGGCTTACCATTCTTTTGGTGAGATTTGGCGTACTTGTGCAATTCATCATAAAAGACTTTTGAGGTCATTTTACCATGATTCTTATAATTGGTTAGCAAATTCGCTAAACCTTTTAAAGTTTGAGAACTGGCAAAAGGCCAAAGTGCACCATCCCACTCACAACTATGCCCAGTACCTCTTGTTCTGAATGTTGGCTCCCTTCTCTCAGCAGTCGTTAAGCCCCATGGTGCATTAAATCCTGCTGTATCGAGTAATTGGTCCCAGGCCTTAGCATAAATGGGCTGATCTGCTGGTAGGTCAAAATCCCATGGTACAAAACCAATGGCTTCACGTGCAGAAGCATAGCTTCCATCAGGGTGTTTAGTTTTAAAGAAATTGTCTTTGCTATCCCAAAGACTATCCTGCACTAATTTTTTAAGCTGACTGGCTTTTCCCTTATATTTTTGTACCAACGCTTTATCCCCTGTAAGATCAGCTATGCTGGCCAACGCTTTAGCATTTCCATACATGTAGCTGCTAATGGTTGGTCGTCTGTTTTGATCTTTCCTCGATCCGCTAACAGACTCTTCCATTCCGTCCTTCACATCAAACTGCCAAAACAAACCACTATTTAACTGTCTTTCTTTCTCCCATTTGGCATAATCGACATCTAGTGCAGGTAAAATCCGCTTTAAATGAGCTAGATCGGGTGTTACCAAATAATTCTGATAAACCGCGTCGTCCAGCCAACTGCTAAACTGGTGAAAACGTTGCTTAGTTTGACCCACATCAGCATGATATAGCCAGAAATCAATGTACTCCTTTAAGTAATCGGTATTTTTAAGCCAGCGGCCTTCGTAGATATGATGCCCCAACGCACAGCTGATGGAATTGTATTTACCGGCATGTTTAACCGGTTCTATAAACTCTGTGAAGATAAAGCCCTCAGGCGTCTTTACAAGGTGCTTACGGAAAGACCACCAGCGGTAATAATAGTTTTGCTCCAACACCTCATCCGGACAATCCAGCAAAGGCACATTTTGCGCCAGCCAATCAAACGTTTGAGCATTAGGCACAAAATTCTTTACCGCCTCTGTATCGATGGAGTTAAAGTAAGTTACATATTTTTTAAGCTTTAACAGCCCAGCTTTCGACTGTGCAAATACGCCCGTTCCTGTTAATAAAAACAGGACAATAGCTATCAATTTCTTTCTATTCATCATTATTCAAATAACCAATCAATATCTTTTCCTTTACCATCCAATCCGGCATTATAAATACGCATCTCCTGATTGTCGTTGATAAAACCAAGCACCATGCAAGCTCCCTTTCCTAAAGTTAAGGTATTTGTTCCTGCCTCAAACGAATAAGCGTGCACATTAATTGGTGGATATCCATCTAAAACCAAGGCGTTAGAAATCTTGATCTCCGATTGTCCGTAGTTATTTGCACTGGCATCAGTTTCCAATTCAGGCGCAGCCAGGTAGGAAGGGTCTTTTTTATTGAAGAAACCCACCAATACTTTTACTGCTGTAGTATTGCTGAACTTAATAGTAGTACCTGATTTTATTTGTTGTGCTTTATTCAATTTTACACCTTTAAGCCCTTGTAATCGCTCAGTTAGGTCTTTTATCTTCGCTACCGAATCAGTAAATACCAAGGCATCTTTACTAATCACATAGCTTTCGTTGTCAGATAACAGTTTAATTCTAGCATTTTTAAATGGTGCCAATACGTTAACTTTTCCTGAACCTACTGTTTTCAAAGAATCAATACTTCTTTTAAAATGCCCTAGCTCCTTGGTAAATACCGGCAACATTTCTTTCCAATGAATAAAAGTTTTATCCACCCCGCGCATCGGTATCTTACGCTGTTTGGTTTGCATACTGTTTGCATACAAGTAATCATTCTGGGTCAATTTAACCAGATCCGCATAATGAGCTACACTCCTTTCTAAAAATGGCAAGGCCTTCTCCAGATCAGCTACATCATTAGAATATTTATAGCGTAAAACCCATAACGCTGATTTCACCTTTTCTGCATAAAAATTCGCCATGGCATCATAGCAGTACATATCATTTCTAAGCCTTCTAAACTCTGCTGTATCTTTAGTTACTGTCGACGAAGCTTCATTGATCGCTTCCAATGCCTTTCTGCCATGTTCAATTACTTCTTTGGCCACTTGCACAGGTGTTTCGCCTATATGTCCCTGTTTTTTCCATTCCTTCTCCGCATACTCAATAATCATTTCACCTTCAGGCGCTTCTGATTCGTACATTAAGGTAAACAAACCATATCGATAAGGATTAATCAACTGAGTCATCAACATCCCCAAGGTTAGGGTCTGCCTGTTTCCATCTGTAATCCCATATCGACGTAAAAGCTTAGGAGAGATTTCACCAGATTCTTCATAGGCATCCAGAATTGCTTTTCCTCCATTAAGATCAGTTCCGTATTTATTGGCCAACTCCTGTCCCCAATAATTAATTTCCTCATTTCTATCCCTGGTGGAGTTCCAGGCATACCTGGCCCATTCCTTATACCAAATCCAATCTCTATCTACCTGTAATTGCCTTTCGGTAATTTTATCTGCCGTGTAAGGCCAATCCCAATAACCAGATTGTGGGTACAGGTGTAAACCTTTAGCTCCATATATTTTGTTCATGGCCTGCACCGATTTCTGGATAAAATCAGCTGATCCATAGCGAAAAGGCTCAAGATTGGCCAGAATATGTACATTGGCAATATGAACTGTACCAATCGCACTTAATTTTCTATGCAGTTCTGCCCAGCTTCCTCTTGGCGTATATGTTGTTAAAGCTTCGCCGGTATACTTATTTTCGGTATACAAATTTTTATAGAGTGGTAAAGATGCGGCCATCACACTTGGTGCATCGGTATCATGTGCTCTCAATACAATTGGCGGTTCATTTTTAATACCTGCCGCTTTTAAGCCATCTTTTACACCCGGGATAATGGTCTTTGTAAACCAATCTATATCATCCTGCCCGACTCCTTCCATGGCTTCTCCCAGCGCTACAAGCAAACCTACATTAGGGTACTTTTCTACAAATGCCGCAATCGATTTTCTGGTGTAGTCGGCTATCAATGGAATAATCGGACGGTTTCTATCCTGAGTTTTCAAATGATGTTTTTCGGCAAAAGGTTTTGGGATAAGGATGTTATAAAACATCTGAATTATCCAGATCCCTCGTTTGTCGGCTTCCTGGGTTAAGAACTTAAACATCTCTTCGTTCTTTTTTAAAGTCGCGTCATCAACCTCTACCGCATAAGGATAATCTTTAAGTCGCAACAATGAAGAGAAAGGGTGCCCATTCCAGAGATACAATGAATTGTAGCGGTTCTCGACCATCATATCTAAATATTGCAGCCATAGCGCTTTATCGTAGAACCAGGGAAAGGTTTCTGGGGTATAAGGATATTCGTACACATCTCTACCCGGCAGGTAATCTGGCTTCTGCAAACCAATACAGGTACCGCGCAACACCATTTCTGGTTGATCGGTAAGGGCTATATTTTCCGGGATTTTACCTTTAGCTTTTATCTCATCTGCCAATTCCATACAACCGTATAGGGCGCCAGAGGGATCGGTGCCTTCAATAACCAGGTTCTTGTTTTTAGTATAACTGATGTTAAAACCTTCTTTTCCGGCTTGTTTACCTGAATTATTTAAAGCTACCGATAAGCCAGCTAATAATTGATCTCCTTTCACCCCAATTACAATCAGGTCTTTACCATTTGCTGCTTTATCGCTCTGTACAATCTTAACATCATAACCAATTAATGTTAAAGACTTTGCCAATTTTTCTGCCCCAAACTTAATTCTTGGATTGTTTTGGGCAGGGATAACGATCGTACGTTTATTTTTCTTATAAGCCTCAATTGCACCAGATTCGGTAGTGCTAAAAAGCAAAAGACATAAACAAATAAAAATGGGGAAATTTCTCATTCAATACAGATTTCAGCATATCTGAAGCTTAAAAATGGTTCAGACTACATTTGGTTAAATACGCAAATATCAAATATAGCAACTGCTCAATAGGGTTTCCTGTAGTATTTCCCCAAAATACTGTAGGATGTTGCCATTGGGTATTTTAGGCTGTAAAAAAGTTGTTATACTCCTCCTGGTATCTTCGTATAAATACCTATTAATGGGTATTGTAAGCCATATTTTGAATTTGTTGTTTTACACAAATTTTAAAACCTACTTAAACAAAAAAATTATGAAAAATTTTACGCTACTATTATTACTTATTGCAACGGTAAGCATCACGGGATGTAAAAAAGACAAAGACGAAGATTCCGGTGGTATTGTAGGCAAATGGTACCTCCATTCCTATATTAACATCGTATATACAAACGAAAAAGTAACAGACCAAAGTAGCCAGACGGCTGCTGATCGTTCCAATTACATCGAGTTTAAGAGCAATGGAACTGCATCTGATAATGACGGTGATCAATTCAGTTACAAAATAAACGGTACACAATTAATTCTCAAAGACCTTGAGGATGGTGAAGACGAATTGTACGAAATCAGAAAGATCAACAACAGTGAGCTTGTTATATTTAACGAGCTTGTTCAGCAAGCTGGATCAGATCAAATCAAGTATACGACCGAAACAACGTTTAAAAAATAAATTGCAGGATAATAGATAAATAGCTCTATCATCAATCAATGCAATGCCGATTTTATATTCTTTACGAAAAGAATTGTTATATTTGTTATGAGAGCGTTAATTTACGGGGGCAAGTCTTAGGATTTATCCCCGTTTCTTTTAAAATATAAACGGCTCTGCAACACATAATCGCAAGGTCATTTTTGTTCTCAGCATCAGCCAAACTAGCTATTTCGGGCTTTCTAATTCATCATTAACAATGCTAGCTGCCAAAATAAGGGTATGAAGATATTCATAATAAGCGATCAGGTTAGCACGTTCTGCGTTCGGTAATATGCGGCTTTTGGTATAGAAACTTTGCTGGATCATTCTCCAGAGATATTCAAGACTATCATCAAGTGGATAAGTTTCAAAAAACTCTCTTAATTTAGTTTTCGCGAATGCCTGAAGCTCAGCCTTTGTTCCTGATGGTCTTTTGTGTAGAAATTGGTCGGGTGCATACATATGCTCATTTTTTTAAGGGTTAAAAAATGAGTCTCAGGGGATTTGGAGAATCTATAGGGTGGATGTTATCAGATAAAACGAAGATGCACTATAGCGAGCTCTAAATACCGCATCATCGGGCTTCTCACGACCTTGCAAAACGGATTTACAATAGAACCCATCACACTATAGTGCACTCGCGAAAGTACGACAAATATTGTCATGGGCATTAATCTATTGTCTCGTTTGCAATATTGTGAGAATTTTGATGATCGAGACTCTTAATTAATACCTCATTTAAGAAGTATGATCTGTTATTGTTGTTTCTTTATTTCATTGGCTTTGGGTTTTAGGTCGTTTTGATATCACGTAGTATTTTAATCATGTTATTTAAGCAAAGCTCCCTAGATAATTAACAATAAACCTTACTTAGCTGAAATTTGATGGAAAGCGCAGTAAAACAGCCTTCAAACAGAATAAAATACGGGGAAGGTTCAAAATTTTAACGGCTCAGTCTTTTTCACCATCATTTCCTTCTCTAACTCCTGCTTAATTTTCACCGTGATTTCTATTTTTTTTATGTGAATTGGTAATTTTTTTCGATTTTTTTTCAGGCCCTTTGCAGGCTGGATAGCACTCTTTAATGTGGCTTTACTGCTACTCGTCTGGGGAAGCTCTTCCATTTGGATTTTTCCGAACAAGGTCCGAACCAGGTCCGAACGAAAGCCGACTTAATAACGACTTTGTAAAGAGCCAGAACACCGCCATCCTATAAGGGTAATATAGACCCGAAAATGATCCTAAAAATATTTTAATGGAGTTTTTTTACTGAGAAACTAAATGTAAGTAAATTAAAAATGGTGCTTGTCGCAAAATGACGCTTTTGTCGTATTTGTACGCTTTTGTCGGAAAATAGCCTATTTATACCAAACAAGGGACTTCCAGCCTAGAAATGAATTAAAATTTAAACAGCTCCTTTAACCTCACCGTCTTATTGTTAATCATCGGTTTAGCATAATAAGCCAGGAACAAGATATAGGCCAATGTGATGTAAACAAACATTAAAGCATAGCGTAAGCCTATTGCGTCGCCCAATGAGCCAATAATTAAAGGCACCAACGCTCCGCCAAAAATACCTGAACACAGAATCCCCGAAAAAGAACCATGATGCTGCGCAACAGAATTTAAAGCCAGTGAGAAGATAATTGAAAACATTACAGAGATAAAGAATCCTGCTGCTGGAAAAGCATACAATGCCATATCCTTATCGCCGAATAGCACCACTGAAAGCGTAAGCATCGAAATCAACGTAGCTATTTTTAGAATCAACTTAGAATCCCATAATTTTAATAAAGCCAAACCTAATAAACAACCTAAAGACATTAAGCCCCAGAACCAGGCTACGGCCTGTGCTCCTTCTTTATTAGGATCTACACCATGGTAAGCCCTTAAAAACTCTGACATCCAGTTGGCCAATGCTTGCTCAGTACCCACATAAGCCACAATCCCCACAAAAAACAACAGTACTTCTTTGTTTTTAAGTAGGCCCAGATAAACAACTGTAGCACCCGATTTTTCATCATCTTTCAACTCTACCACAGGCATTTTGATAAAGGAAAGCAACAATAGAATCAACAAAAAGATAAAGCTAAATAACCAATACAAGGCAGTCCATGATAAATTGTCTTTCACCAAACTACCCAGTATAGCCACTAATGGATTTTCGATAGGATTTGTAGAAAGTGCGGCTAAGAGATAAGAGAATACAAATGGGCTGATAAAAGAAGCCAAACCGAAGACCAATTGCCCCATCACCGAAAAGAAAGCAAAGTTCTCTTCGCCCCCCGCCGTACGCATCAATGGGTTAATAATCACTTGCAGCATCGCCATTCCCATTCCAATGATAAATAGTGAACCCAATGCAATACCATATTGCGGATACAAACCAAAAGCTAAGGCCCCGATAAAATTCAGACTAAAAGCGATCAACATTGATTTCTTCTCCCCAATCCGTTCAATCATTATTCCCGATGGAATAGACATAATTCCATAAGCTAAAAAGAACGAAAAAGGCAGAAAAGCTGCCATCGTGAGACTCAATTTATAGGTCTGAATGATGATGGGCATCAATGGACCCAGAATGTTCGTCACAAATGAGATGACGAACCAGATCAATAAGATCAGGCCAACCAGAAAGTTATTACGTTGCATACAATTTTTTATAAATGGTTAAAACTTTGAAAATACTCTAGCTGCGCAGCCCAGCAATCCCGCCTGATTACCTAATTTTGCAGCCACAATATGGGTATACTGTGAGGTTCCAGGCATCACCTTTTCCATCACCCTTGACTTGATTTCTTCAATATAGAATTTACCAGATTCGGTGATACCACCGCCCAGTACTACTTTTTGCGGACTAAACACATTTACATAACTTGCAATACCTGTAGCCATGTAGTCGAAATGTTTTTGCATTGCCGAAACGGCTTTCTGCTCTTTGGCCAGATAGTTATCTACAATCATTTTACCGGTGATACCTTCCGTATCTGTTCCGTGCAATAAGGCATAATCCTTAATCAAGGCACTTACTGAAGCATAGGCTTCGAAACAGCCAGAAGATCCACAAGAACACGCAATTCCACCATGTTGAATGGTGATGTGCCCCAATTCTGTGCCCCTATTTTTATAACCGCCATACAGCTTACCATCGATGATCAATCCACCACCGATGCCTGTGCCAATAGTCAGAAAAACCACATCGGTACAATCGCCGGCAGCTCCATAAACAAGTTCGCCCCAGCCCATCATGTTGGCATCGTTATCAATCACCACTTTTAAACTGGTAGAAGCAGCAATGATTTTACCTAAATCCAGGTTTTCAAATCCGGGCAGATTATCTGCGCCACCGATCACAACATTCTGATCTACGATACCAGGAAAACCGATACCAACGCCAATCACTTTTTCGGGAGCATGCTCCACACATTTGCGAATGGCTGCATTAATTAAGGCAATCACCTCGCCTTCTGTTACAATATTATTTAGTGGGAATAAAAAGGAATAGATCACTTCTCCTGTGTTGCTCACCAGTCCACATTTTAATGATGAACCACCCACGTCAATTCCGATAGCGTACGATTTTGTCAATTTTTCTCAGGTTTCAATTACAAAATCGAAATTAGCGGTAAAGCCCCTGAAGAGATTTCAATATTGTCTTAAATGATTTAGATTTTGTGCTAAAAAAACTTAATTAATGTCCGTTTCTTTCTTTGCAAGGTACTCTGTTGGCATACAGTCGTAATATTGCTTAAATGCCGTAGAGAAATATGAAGGTGAATTAAAGCCCGACATATACGCAACTTGTGCAATTGTATACTGCCGCGACTCCATCAATTCTACTGCCTTTTTAAAGCGGATACGCTTGATAAAATCGGTCGCAGATTCGCCGGTAATTGCTTTTAGCTTCAAATAAAGATTAGACCTGCTCATACCTATTGCGCGACTAAACTTATCTACAGAAAAATCAGATTCGGTAATGTGCGCCTCAATGATAGCGATGGCTTCTCTTAAAAACTCTTCATCAAGTGTATTGAAAGCTATATTTTCCGGAACGATCTCCTTTGAGCTGGAATAATACTCTTTTAATCGTTTGCGCGAGCGACTGATGTTTTGCAGTTTGGCTTCGAGCAGGGCGATAGAAAAAGGTTTAGTGACATAATCATCCGCGCCTACTTCCAATCCTTTAATCTGGTGATTGGTTTCATTTTTAGCGGTCAGCAAAATCACAGGTATATGACAGGTCTGAATATTCTGCTTTATCCGTTTACAAAAGTGTATTCCATCCAATTCAGGCATCATTACATCACAAATGATTAGGTCCACAGGCTCCTCTTCTAATAGTGCCAATGCTTCCTTGCCATCATAAGCAACGCTTACCTGGTAAATATGATCAAAATAGCTTTTAAGATACCCTACAATCTCAGGGTTATCATCAATCACCATCAGTTTCTCTTTTTCAATTGCCAGACCTTCTGTCTCCAATGGCTCAATCACTTCATTTTCTTCGCTCAGACTACTGATCTCGTTTTCCACAGAAAGTTCATACGTTGGGGCTTCCGCGTGTTCATCAGTAGCATAAAACTCATCTGCCAATGGTATAGCTACCACAAAAACACTCCCCTTACCCAATGTACTATCCACGCTTATTGATCCATGATGCAATTCAACCAGACGCTTAGTGAAAGCCAGACCAACACCAGAGCCCAGGTTCATCTCCCTACCATCTACCTGGTAAAACCGATCAAATACCCGATCCTTATGTTGTACATCAATACCAATACCTGTATCGCTTACTTTAATCACCGCATCCCCATCCTTACTCGCAAATTCTACATTTATTGAGCCACCTTCCGGAGTATATTTAAATGCATTAGAAAGCAGGTTAAAGATGATTTTTTCTACCGCATCTTTATCAAAATAGAAAAGCAATCTGGCCTCAGTCGATCGGAATGTATACTTAACCTTGTTCTTTTCAGACAAAGTGGTAAACGAACGGTAAATATCATGGATAAAACTCACCATATCCGCCTTGCTTACCTTCAATTTCTTAGTCCCCAACTCCGTTTTCTTAAAATCAAAAAGTTGCTCTACAAGATGATACAAACGCTTTGCATTGTGCATCATCAGCTCATGATGTTTTCTGAGTGGTTTATCTGTAACGGGCTTATTCAAGATCTCCTCCAATGGCGCAAGGATCAGGGTTAAAGGGGTACGGAACTCATGTGAAACGTTAGTAAAGAATTCCATCTTCATCTTGTTGATGTAATCTACCTTTTCATGTTCCATTCGCTCCAGCTTTAACTGATGCTGTGCTCTTATCCTTTCAGAAACTACACGATAAACCATATATCCAGCAACAGCAGCCAATATGGTCATCAATAGGTAGAACCAACCACTATTCCACCAAGGTGGTGAAATCACAATATCAAGACTTTTCTCTGCGCTACTTTCGCCTAAAGGACCAATCGCTCTAACCTTAAATACATATTTGCCAGGTTGGACATTGGTATAACTGGCCTTAGACATCCCCTCAGTCATCTGCCAATCCGTATCAAAACCTTCCAGCTTATACTCGTACTTTGTCTTGTTGGGCGAGATGTAATTGAAAGCATTAAAAAAGATCGTAAACTGCTTAAACTCGTGCTTAAAAGTCAGCCTTTTTGCCTGATCTATATGCTGATCCAATACATCATTGCCATCATCAGGAACAACCGTTTTATTGAATACCTCAAGACCAGTGAAGGTTACCTTCAGCTTCATTGGATCTTGTTTTAAGGCTTTGGGATAGAAATAGGAAATTCCATTTATACCACCAAAAAGCATCATCCCATCGGCTGCTTTGCAAAAAGCATAGAGGTTAAATTGGTTATTCTGAAAACCATCTTTATTGTCGAAAACCTGTAGCTTACGGGTATCCGGCTGAAATTTGACCAAACCTTTGTTGGTCGAGATCCACAAAAATCCCTCATCATCGGCAAGTATGCCATAGATAGTTCCTTTAAGAAAATCCTTACGTGTATTAAAGCTAACAAATGATCGGGTGCTTTCATTAAATAGATTTAAGCCATCGCGTGTTCCGATCCAGATCCGATTCTTATTATCCTGAGCAATACAGTTTACCACATCATTGCTCAGTAATGCACCTGGAAAGGATTCGAACAATTGATTATCTGGGTAAAACATGTTTACACCATTTGTAGTACCTATCCAGATTCTCTTTTTAGCATCTTCAAATAAATAAGTCACCTCATCAGAAGTCAACCGTTTCCCTGCTTTATCCAGGTAAATATGATTAAAGGATTGATCGACAACATTAAAAATGTCGAGACCAGTACGTGTCCCCACCCAGATTCTATTCTTATGGTCTTTTAACAAGGCATAAACCATGTCCCCTGCAATGCTTTTAGGATCAGTAGATGAATGTCTGTATACCCTACTGCTTCCAGTAGCTGGATCAAAATGATTAAGTCCAGCATTATGCGTACCGACCAATAGTTTACCACTCTGATCAAAAGCAATAGCTTTGATGTTGTTAGAACTTATAGCCCCTTGGCCGGACTCTTTATACGTATAATACCTAACGGTATTGGCTTTTCTATCCCAATAATTTAGCCCTTTATCATTCGTACCGATCCAGAAATCGCCTTTACTATCCTGCTTAATTACGTTTACTACCTGATCATTTAATGACAGCGTTCCCGTATTCTGATTTAAAAGGTTAAACTTAATGTCGTTGTGATGATAATAGTTTATTCCACCATAAAAGGTACCCAGCCACATTCCATTTTGCTTATCGCGATAAATACAACGTACAGAATTCTGACTAATGCTGTAAGGAATTGAGGCCTGATGATAGTAGGTTTGAATAGTACCATCTTTAGCATTAAGGATAGAAAGCCCTCTAAAGGTACCCAACCAAATATTGCCCTGCGCATCTTTATTGATACCACGAACATCATTATCAGCCAATCCTGCAGAATTACCTGGAGTATGCCTATAATTACTCAATGCAGCAGTAGCAGTGTCATATTTAATTAACCCATTTCCCTCGGTACCAACCAATAAGGATGGCCCGTCTATAAAAAACTCATTGATCCTCGGTCTATTTACCCCCAGATTTAAAGCTTCCAGCTTCTTTGTGCCTACATTCAATTTAAATAACCCTACATCCGTGCCCACCAGCAAGGTATTTTTCAACAAACCCAAACGGGTTATATTTTTAATATCATAAGCGGAGGCATCGAAATTGATCTGCTTAAACTGCTCAGAACCTTCAGCCAGGTAAAAAATTTCCCCTGCACTTGAGCTGGCCCAGATTAACTTCCCTGAATCTTGTACGATAGATGAAATAAACCATTCGCCGGATTTACGAGGTAATTTATAATTCTTAAAGCTATTGGTTGCATAGTCGTAACGACTTATGCCTTGATTTCCACCTACCCACAGCAAACCTTTATGGTCCAGATAAATGCTACGAATATAGTTTGATTGCAGACTGGTTTTATCACCTTTAGAAGGACGGTAAACGGTGAAGCTTTCTCCATCATAGCGATTAAGCCCATCCTGGGTGGCCATCCACATAAAACCAAGGGTATCCTGTACGATAGTGAATACCGTACTTTGTGACAAGCCCTTATCCACAGAAATACTTCTGAAATAACGCTTTACAGGCTGTTCAATAATATTTTGCGCATGTAAAATCTGGACCGATAACACCAACCCCAACAACAAACAAAAAGATATTACTTTCCTCATAGCCCCCACACAAAATTATTTAAGTTTAAATCCCGCATCAAAATTAACTACATCTGGCAAAATATCCACAATTTCTTGCCTATTTTAATGTCTTATTTTTGAATTCAGGCCTAAGCAAAGCCGATTGAAGGATAATTGCTAAGGTCGTAGCCATATATATCTTATTTTTTTAACGCATAAAATGAGTCCTGATGTGTTTTACACCATTTCTTAAGATAGGTGCGCATTTGGTTCAATTTCTTTTTATAACTAGGTTTTACAGCTAGATTATGCATCTCGCCTGGGTCATTTTCAAGGTCAAACAATTGCTCTCTAATCTCCCCCTTATCATAAACGATATATTTAAAATCTTTGGTAATTACAGCTCTACCTTTAATGCCTAATAATATTTCATTATCAGCAAAATCTGTTTCTATAACTAATGTATCGCGCAGCTTAACAGTTGGATTTTCAATACGTCTACTTAAATCCAGGCCTTTTAAATAAGCTGGGGCATTGACACCTGCAAAGCCACATATTGTAGGAATTAGATCAATTCCATTGCAAACCAACTGATCATCAGTTTTTGCTTTCCATTGCCCGATCTTAGAGATCATAAATGGTATTTTAGCCGATTCTTCATAAAGAACCTGTTTCTGGTTCCATTCATGTGCAGCATAGCCGTCGCCATGATCACTGGTAAAAATGATGATGGTATTGTCTTCAATACCGTATTTCTTTAATGAGCCTAAAACCATGGCTACATAGTTATCTACCTTCTCTACCAAACGGTTATAAGCCCAACGGTATTTACGCCATTGCGTTTCATCCCAACCTACTGAAGGGTAGGTACGTGGACTTACTTTTTGTTGTTCTCTAATGATAGCAGGTTCATTTGGAGAGATAATCCAATTGGCAGGTAGTTTAGGGCAAAATGCAGTATCAGGTGCAGTACCCAATACATCCATTTTTAATTCGTCGCCTCTGGCCCACTCGCAAATGTCGTGTGGATTAAGGAAGGAAGCCACCAACAGAAAGGGATTTGCTTTATTTTTTTTAATAAAAGCAGCACATTGTGAGGGTGTAGCTGCATCGGTATAATCCCCTGCACCGGTATTTGCGATGGTTTCAAAACCATGTTGTTCTACCTTAGTAACAGGAACAGGCAGGTGCCATTTGCCGACATAGCCGGTTTTATAGCCTCCTGCCTTTAGTATTTTCCCCATCATCAGCACAGAATCAGGCCATTGTCCGTCCTTTTCAGGAGCATTTCCTGTAAAGCCCGTTTCATGGGGCATTTTCCCACTAAAGATAGATGATCTTGAAGGCGTACAAAGTGGTTGAGCACAATAAGCACGGGTAAAACGAGTTCCATTTGCTGCCAGCACATCCATGGCCGGCGTATGTAAATCTTTGTTGCCAGCATTACTCATTGCATCAGCAGTTTGTTGATCTGTCATGATGATGATAATATTGGGTTTTGAAGTAACACGCTTTGGAGCCTGTGCTTTAACATTTCCAAATCCTGCCAGCAATGCAGCAGTTATCAATAGTCCTTTTACTTTGTACGTCTTCATCCTTATTTCAAATAATCGTAAGCAGAATCTAAATTAAAACGCTTTTGCATTTCCTTACTTGGTTTCGGTTTTTTGTCGACCTCGCTAAAATAATCAGCCGTATCCCAAACCTTTGTATCGCCACCGGTTTCTCTCGGATCTTGTGTTTTCACCAGGTAATCATGCATTTGAGCGCCTAATTTTGTTTTAATTTTCGCATATGCAGGATCTGCCGCCAGGTTATGCAATTGATCAGGATCTTTGTTGATATCAAATAACTCTTCAGCGGGCCTTTTGCCCATTGCCAATTCAAAAAATGGTTTAACTTTTGGGTCATTTCTATTTTCGATCAGATAGTATTTAGTTGCTCCAGGCCAGTTGAACATATATGGATCTATATCTCCATAAAACGGTGGATCACCTGCCGGCCATCTGCTTGGCTCATAGTTTTTAATGTACAAAAATTCTTTGGTACGTATTGCCCTTCCTGGATAACCTAAACCATGCTGTCTAACAAAAGCATGACGCTCACGGCCAAGAACCACATAATCTCTTTGTAAATCATTTTTACCATCTTTTTCAACGATTGGCAGTAGACTTTTTCCGGTCATTTCAGCAGGGATTTTAGTTCCGCCCAAAGCTAAGAATGTCGGAGCCAAATCATTTAAAGTTACCATATTATCAGCTACCACATCCTGTTTAAATTTACCTGGCCAAGATATAATAAGAGGTACGTGTGTACCGAAGTCGTATAAATTAGCTAAACCACGAGGCATTTGCCAACCATTATCACTACAAATCACAATCACAGTGTTTTCCAATTGCCCCGTTGCTTTCAGTTCCTTTAGTGCCTCACCAATTTCCCTATCAAATGATTCTATCGCCGCATAGTAATCAGCGATATCTTTTCTGATGTCGATTTGGTCAGGTAAATATCCAGGTACTTTTACTTTAGCAGGATCTATTCCGGCTTTTTCTCCCGAACCCTCTACATAAGGTCTATGGGGTTCGTGACTACTTAACCAGTAACACCAGGGATTATCCTTATTTTTAAGTTTCAAGAATTCATCGAAATTTTTATATGGATTACCTGCAGGATTATGCTTACGTCCATTGGCTTCGAAACTACCAGGCCCCCATCCTTTTCCCTGAAAACCTACAGCATAGCCATTGTTTTCGAGCAAATCGGTATATACTTTATATTGTGTTGGCAGAATGCCCCATAAATTCGCGCCTTCTTTTAAACGCCAGATATCTTGTCCGGCCAACATGCCAGCCCTTGCAGGTGTACAAGAAGGAGAACTACAAAAAGCATTGGTAAAACGAACCCCTTGTTTGGCAATTAAATCCATATTTGGCGTGCGTACAGTTTTGTCTCCATAACTACCTACGTGATTCCATGACTGGTTATCAGACATGATCATCAAGATATTAGGACGCTCCTGCTTCTTTTCAGGCGAACAAGACGCCCAGGTAAGCACCATCATAAATGCTGCTGGAATGTACTTGAAATTGTTAAACTTCATCTTCATTATTTATTTTGTAATTATTTCTGTTGGATTGGTGTCTTTGTATTGCATCTGTAATTTTTCAAGTTGTGCTTTTAGCTCCTTGATCACAGGCTGATATGTATTATCGCTGTATAAGTTCTTCATTTCTTTTGGATCCTTTTGCATATCGTAAAGTTCCCATTCATCCACATCATTGTAAAAATGGATCAGCTTATAACGCTCTGTTCTGATGCCATAATGCCTTTTAACAGCATGCCAACTTGGATACTCATAATAATGATAATATACTGCCTTACGCCAGTTTTCTGGTGCTTTACCTGCATTATCCAATACCGGACGCAGCGATACACCCTGCATATCATCAGGAATTTTAACCCCCGCATAATCCAATAAAGTTGGTGCAAAATCAAGGTTCATGGCAAAAGCATTGCTTACAGAACCAGCTTTAATAGATGCTGGATATCTAACCAACAATGGCGTTCTGAAGGACTCATCGTACATAAAACGTTTATCAAAATAACCGTGTTCACCTAAAAAGAAGCCCTGATCAGAAGTATAAACAATGATGGTATTGTCCAGCTCACCGATTTTCTTCAAATAATCCATTAGTCTACCTACGTTTTCATCGACAGAGACTACACAAGCCAGATAATCGCGCAAGTATTGCTGGTATTTCCAACGTACCAAATCAGCTCCTTTAGGATTTAAGTTTTTGAACTCAGCAACACGCTTGTCATATACCTTTCTCCATTTCACTTTTTCTTCATCCGTCATGCGATTATAAACTTCGAAAAAACGAGCTTTATCTAATGATGGATCATTGGCATGTTTATAATCATCGCCCTTGGCATCTTTAAAATTTTCTTTGGGTAATTTAGCCATAGAATCTAACTGTGCCGTCGAAAGCATTTTAAGATCCCAGGCTGGCCACATATCTGTAGAGATATTCATCAGTTGCTCTTTTGCAGCCCTGCCTCTGTTATTAAAATCATCTAATAGATTATCCGGTTCAGGGAAAACCGTATTGTCGAACATTCCCAAATGCCTTGGTGCCGGTAACCAGTTGCGATGCGGCGCTTTATGTTGATAAATCATCATAAAAGGCTTGTCATGGTCTCTTTTTTCCAAAAAGCCAATAGCCTTATCCGTAATCACATCGGTAACGTAGCCTTGTTCTTTGATCAGTTTACCATTTTCTAAGAATTCTGGTTGGTAATACTGTCCCTGGTTGGGTAAAATACTGTAATAATCGAAGCCCATTGGCGTTGAGCCCAGGTGCCATTTTCCAATCATCGCAGTTTGATAACCGGCCTTTTTTAACAATTGAGGATAGATTACCTGTGTGCTATCGAATACCTTAGAGTTATCCGTCAAACCATTAAGGTGGCTGTATTTACCGGTCAAGATGGTAGCCCTCGAAGGTCCGCAAACTGCATTGGTTACAAAACAGTTATTAAATAACATGCCCTCATTGGCAATCCTATCCAGATTAGGTGTTTTAACAAGCTCACTACCGTAAGCACTCATGGCTTGAATGGTGTGGTCATCGGTCATGATGAACACAATATTTGGTCTTTTTGTAGTTTCGGCAGTTTTTGGTTGTTGGCAAGAGCTTAAACTCATACCGGCAACCAAAGCCGATAATATAATCTTTAAATTACCCATTGTTTCGCTTAGTTCGATAAAAACGAAAATATAGTAGTCTGCCAAGATTAGGTTTCGATATTGTTTAAAATCCTATCAATTTTGGTTAACACAGTAAATATTTTACAAAACAGGGCAGTTATTGGCGCTTTTTTGCCTTTTTTCATAAAGCTGTTACCATAAATCGTCAAAAATTTCTACGCATTCATCAATTCCTAAATGAATATATCCGATTCCTAAAGCCGCTGTTTTTTTTGCTCCCTACCTTCATAAAATCATTAATATCTAAAATTGATAGCTCGAATAGCATAAAAAACAAGAAATAATTATGAAAACATTACTAGGTGTATTTGTTGCTTCTATCGCTTTGATGGGATCAACAAATAGTAAGGCAGTCACGAAGGACAACGGAGATGATTGGCTAAAGAAGTCGACAAAAACTGCAGTTTATCAGTTGACGAAAGCAGCGCAAACTTTTACACCGGGGATGAACCCAAGATCCATCAACCCTGATGGAACTGTAAGACTTGCTCCTGTGCGCGATTGGACCACCGGATTTTTCCCAGGTACTTTATGGTATGGATATGAGTTATCGGGTGATAAAAATTTAGCAGAACAAGCTAAAAGGTTCACACTTGGTTTAGATTCGTTACAATACATAAAAGATACCCATGATTTAGGTTTTATGTTGTATTGCTCTTATGGCAATGGCTACAGATTAACAGGCGATCCTGTGTACCGTAAACCTTTAGAAAATGGTGCGGCTAATTTATATGCGCGTTTCAATAAAAAAGTTGGTGCTATTCGCTCATGGGATTTTGGTCACTGGCAGTTCCCTGTAATTATCGACAACATGATGAACCTGGAGTATTTATACTGGGCAGGAAACGAATTCAAGAAACCAGAGTGGTTTGACGCAGCTAAAACGCATGCGGTAACTACCATGAAAAACCATTTCAGAAAAGACTATAGCTCATACCATGTAATTGGCTATGATCCTTTAACTGGAAAAGTATTGGAAAGAGAAACGCACCAGGGTTTAACGAACAATTCTGCATGGGCTAGAGGACAAGCATGGGCGGTATATGGTTACGTCATGAGCTTTAGAGATACTAAAGACAAAAAATTTGTAGAACAAGCTGAAAAAGTTGCTGCGTTTATCATGAACCACCCGAAAATGCCTAAGGATAAAATTCCTTTGTGGGATTTTGATGTGCATAATGCCGACCGTTCACCAAGAGATGCTTCTGCCGCTGCTGTAATCGCTTCTGCATTATTAGAATTAAGTACTCAAGTAAAAGACGGTGATAAATACTTTAAATTTGCGGAGGATATTTTAAAAACCTTGTCAACAGACCAGTATTTAGCTAAGCCGGGAGAAAACCAATTTTTCATCTTGAAACACAGCGTTGGTGCACTCCTTTACAATTCGGAAATCGATACACCTTTAAACTATGCTGATTATTACTTCATGGAAGCTTTGAAGAGATATGCAGAGATTAAAAAGATTGATTTGAAAACAATCGCCCAGTCTTAATTTAAAAACCAAATGAAGATGAACGTAAAAAAAATCATCCTCTTACTAGCCCTTGCTCCCACCCTATTATTTGCGAAGCAGCAGGGTACGCCGGTAACTAAGGACAGCTTCAGCAACCTGAATCTGAATTATCCGGGACTGGAAGAGGTAAACAAACTTGTTGCAGCTAAGGATTATGAAAATGCGGCAAAAGCTTTATTAAAATATTATAGAAAAAGGGATAATGTTAAGCATCCTGACTATAACATGAGTGATAAAGCCAACTTTGCTGACAAAAAACTACCTGAAGGCGTATTAGAAAAAGCTGATAAAGGTATGCTACACCAATTCTATGTTCATCCGGGATATGGATTTATTGATTATGGCCAGGACATCAACTGGCAACATTGGCCTATTAAAGACAACGAGATCCGTTGGCAGTTACACCGCATGTATTGGTGGCAGCCAATGGGATTGGCTTACTGGTCAACCAGCGATGAAAAATACGCCAAAGAATGGGTTGCACAATTTCGCGACTGGGCAAAAAAGAACCCTAAAGGCTTGTCTAAAGAAAACGATCGCTTTGCATGGCGCCCATTAGAGGTTTCGACGAGAATTCAGGATCAAACTGGGACCTTCAACATGTTTGTGAACTCTCCTAATTTTACACCTGATTTCCTACTCGAGTTCCTTAATGTATATAACCAACAAGCTGATCATATCCTCAACAATTACTCTAAACAAGGAAATCACCTGTTATTTGAGGCACAAAGAATTATTTACGCGGGCTGCTACTTTCCAGAGTTGAAAGCTGCTGATACCTGGAGAAAAAGTGGTATTGAGATCTTAAATACAGAGATCAAGAAACAAATCTATCCTGATGGATTGCAGTTTGAACTTTCGCCAAACTATCACGTAGCCACCATCAATATTTTCTTAAAAGCCTTACGTGTGACTCAACTGACAGGAATGTCTAATGAGTTTCCAGAAAGCTACAAGAAAACTATTGAAGGAATGATCATCGCTTTAGCAGACTTTTCTTTCCCTGATTATTCTTATCCAATGTTTGGTGATGCGAAATTAACAGGTAAGAAAGAAATGCAAAAGGAATACAAAGACTGGTTGCAGGTTTTCCCACACAATCCGGTGATTAAGTATTTTGCAACTGATGGAAAACAAGGTACTGCACCTTCTTATTTATCAAGTGCGTTAAAAACTGGTGGTTTCTATACTTTTAGAAATGGTTGGAAAAACGACGCTACGGTAATGGTGTTAAGAGCCAGTCCACCAGCATTCTTCCACAGTCAGCCAGATAATGGTACCTTCGACCTTTGGGTAAAAGGCCGCAATTTTATGCCTGATGCAGGTGCTTACGTTTATAGTGGTAGTGAGGAAATTCAAAAATTGAGAGATGCTTACCGTCAGACTAAGGTTCACAAAACGCTAACGCTTGACAATATCAATATGGATAGCTGCAATGCGAAATTAGTAGCTTGGAAAACTAGTCCTGCGGTTGATTTATTGGTATACAATAACCAGAGTTACAAGGAGCTGAACCATCGTCGTAGTGTATTGTTTATCGATAAAAGGTATTTTGTGATTATTGATGAGGCTATTGGTAATGCTAAAGGTAATGTAGGTATCCACTTCCAGCTTGCTGAAGAAAGTGGTACGACTTTTAACAAATCAAATAACAGCATACAAACTGGCTACAAAGACGGTAACAACTTGTTGATTCAAACCCTAAATAAAGGTGCTGTATTGACAGAAGAAGAAGGTAAAGTATCCTATAAATACCGTAAAGAGGTTGCACGCCCTGCTTTTGCCTTTGAAAAAGCTAAGAACGACAACAATACAGTAAGTTTTACAACTGTACTTTATCCTTTTGAAGGCAGCAAAGCTCCTGAAATTAGTGTAAAAGAAGGTTCAAAACATAACCTTGGTAAAGGTATTATTGATTTAACATTAACTATTAATGGCAAAAAAACTCAGATTACTGAGCAATTAGTGGCTAATTAATAGTACCTATTATTATACAAAAAACGGGCTGTCGCAATAATGTGGCAGCCCGTTTTTGTAAGCATTTTTTTAATTCAACTCAAATACGGCCTGTATTTCTACCGATGAATTCATCGGCAAAGATGATGCCCCTATAGTAGCCCGTGTATGCATTCCTGCTTCTCCAAATATCTCTACCAACAAGTTCGACGCTTCATTCATCAGTACCGCATGTTTCGTATAGCCTGCAGGTGTATAAAAGAAGCCTGTCAGCTGTACAGCTTGCTTTACGTGATCCAGATCGCCACCAGCGGCCTGTTTCAACACCGCCAGTACATTTAGCAAAGTTTGTCGGGTAGCCAGTTTGGCCTGCTCTTCAGTAACTTCCTTTTCGACCATTCCTGGATGTTCAAGTTTACCAGCTTTCAAAGCAATCTGATTGATGAATACCTGGTTTCCTACAATTTTAAAAGGTTTATAATTTCCTACGGGTGCCGGAGCATCTGGTAAAGTAATATTCAGTGCTTTCAGGCATGCTTCGATTACAGGCATTCTCATAGTTGTATTTTCAGCTAGTTGATCCGCCCCTAAGGCCATACGCATCATTTTATACCCTTTGGCTGCTTTAGCTAAAGCATAACCTTGCAGTGCAGCTATGTGTTTTTCACCTTCAGACGGACGAACTGAGCCCGGAACACTGGCTAAAGAAGAAGCACCAAATGCTGTATTACCTTGTGCAATACCCTTATCAATATCCGCCGCCTCACGGCGGACACCCTTGCCTAAGGTTAACGCTTCCCACTCAAGGCGCGTTCGGGACTTTCACCCTAGAGTTTACGCCCATGCCGGGCGCACAAGAGAAGAGCGTGTCCAAAAAGTATGGACACGCTCTTCAATCCTTGAACAATCCCACCTTTACTTGGCAGGTGTAATTACTATTTTTCTATATTCTATTGGCTGATGATCTCCCTGAAGATAAATTGGTCCGGGTTCGCCTTCATTACTATCTAATGCACCACCAGTGATACCAGGTATTTCCTGATTGCTGATGATTGTTTTACCATTAGCGACTACAGTTACCATTCTGCCAACCAATGTAATATCATAGGTTTGCCATTGATTCGGTCCAAGCGTTACCATTTCATTGGCAGTCAAAAATCCATAAATCCCGCCAAATAAAACACTGTTAGGATGTGCATCTTTAGGACTGTCCTCTATTTGCGTTTCATAACGCCCCCTCAAATACACACCACTGTTTCCGCCTTTTGGATATTTGAATTCGACATGTAGTTTAAAGTCTTCAAATTTTTGATCGGTTATTAAATTAGATCCTGGTTTTGGGCTGGTTAAAATACCATCTTTTACCACCCATTGGTTTTGGCCAGTAGCCTTCCAACCGGTTAAATCTTTTCCATTAAACAAATTGATTGACTTACCCCATACCGGAGCGGTAGTTCTTTTTAAATAAGGAGCTTTTACGCCTTTCCAGGTATATTTTTTACCCTCACTTGTTACCATTGTACCTTGAATTCCATCTCCCACCAATTCGCCCTCAATCACAAGATTCTGGCTACCGTTTTCCCATTGTGGTGGAATTTCGAACCGGAACTTACCGTTATCAAACTTTACCTCAGCAACCGGGCGGGCACTGCCAGAGGAAGCTACAAAATACCCTACTAAAGTACGAAAGCCTGAAAGCTTTACTTCCAGCCATGATGGTGCAGATTTTCCGTTCTCATCCACAGTGATGTCCCAACGGCCTATCAGATCTTTTGGCGCTACAGTTTGTGGTTCAACAGCGACTTTATTACCTGATGCAAATAAACATTCGGCCGAACCCACCATCAGTAGGCAACTCATACCGAATACAATAAGATTTTTACGCATAAAATATTAATTTTAGATTATCATTTGTCAACACAAGATATAAATTATTCTATCAAAATTACCCATTGAGAAACTTAATCAGCTGCGACTTGTTTCTCTGTAAAAAAGAGCACAAATGAAAATACTTCTCCAAGTTGCAATATTAGATGATTATCAAAATGTAGCCCTTTCATTTGGTGATTGGTCTAGCCTACAAGATCGTGCTCAGGTAATTGTTTTTAATGACCATATTACTGTTCAAGCAGCAATTATAGATCGATTAATGCCATTTGAAGTAATCTGCGTGATGCGCGAACGCACTCCTTTAACCAGAGAAATTCTTTCTCATTTACCCAACCTTAAACTTATTATCTCGACCGGCCGTCGCAATGCCTCTATAGATACAAAAGCTGCCGAAGAATTAGGCATTGCCATTTCAACAACTGGTTATCATGCAAGTGGGGCACCCGAATTGACTTGGGCCTTGCTTCTTGCTATATCACGGCGTATTGTACCAGAATCAAGCTCCTTGCGGAACGGTGAGTGGCAAAAGGAAATTGGCATAGACCTGAAAGGAAAAACCATTGGAATCGTTGGTTTAGGCAATATTGGCAGTATAATAGCTCGATATGCCAAAGCTTTTGAAATGGAAGTGGTTGCCTGGAGCGAAAACCTTACCTTAGAAAAAGCCAATGAACACGGAGTAAAACTAGTTAGTAAAGAAGGATTGTTTAAGATGGCGGATTTTGTAAGTGTACATTTAATTTTGAGCTCAAGGTCCAGAAACATCATTACCTCAAAAGAGCTTTCGTTGATGAAAGCAACAGCTTATCTTATCAATACCTCTAGGGGACCATTAGTCAATGAGGCCGACCTTATCGATGCCTTAATGAACAAAAGAATCGCCGGTGCCGCCTTAGATGTATACGACATCGAGCCATTACCAACGGATCATCCCTTCCGTAAATTACCCAATTTATTAGCCACACCCCATATTGGCTATGTAACAGAAGATACCTATCAGATATTTTACGAGGATACAATTCTTAGAATTAAAGAATTTCTATCTTTACGAGAAACTAATTAACGACCTCATTTTGTCGTCAAATTAGCCAAGCCTGAAAGTGACCCTATAAATCAGGCTCGTGTTAAAATGCTCTTATACATCCTGGTGTGTTAAAAACTTCTGTGGCATCATTATTGGAATATGTTCATCAGTCTACCAATAATTTACAATCTTAAAAGCACCTTAAAATGGAAACAAACAAACCTTTTAACCCAACGCCTGTTACCTCCGACAACGGGAAGACAGCTGCTATCCTGAGCTATTTCGGTATAATCTTATGGTTGATTGCCTACTTTGCACTGCATAAAGACAAAAAAACGGACTTTGGTAGCTACCATTTGAGACAAACTTTACTGTTTGCAATAGTGTCGACAGTTATATATTTCGCCCTCAGCTTTTTTCTAGGGATGTTAATAGCAACTACAGGTATGTTTGGGATTATTTACCTGGCCTATATTGTATACGCCGGGCTATTTGTGATCTGGATTATTGGATTTATAGGCGTTTTAAATGGGGAGAAAAAACCAATGCCTTTGATTGGTGAAAGAGCACAAACTATGTTCCCAGAGATTTAGAATCAGGAACATAGTAAGCGCTATTAATTCTATTGTACAATTAGCTTGCCTCTCATCGTAGCGGCATGTCCTGGAAAGGAGCAAATAAAATCATAAGTACCTTTTTCAGGGACAGTAAACTCAATTGTATCGGACTCTCCACCTGCAAGTAATTTGGTATGAGCGATAATTTTATCGCTTTCAGATTTAGGAATGTAGTCGTTATCCTTTGCTGTTAAGGCCTTTTTCACAAAATCATCAATATTTGTACCCTGTTTTAACAGGATAAAATTATGTCCCATTGCATTTCTATCCATTGTACCAATATGTGCAAATGTTAATGTAATTGGTTTTCCTGCAAGTGCCTTTAATTCTGTTTTGTCAAACTTCATCTGGTCGTGGGCCGATAAGCTTAAAGTATTGCTGATTGCTTCCTCCACTGGCGGAACCATCACATCTTCTACAGGTGTAGTTGCAGTTTCGCTTTTGTTTTCATTACCACCACCACACGAACTAAGTGTCAATGCAAAAACGGTAACCAATGCTGTAATACTAAAGATTTTTTTCATTTTCTTATTTTTAAATACAGCACTATAACATTGCTATCAGAGATATAGTTTGTTATAATTCAGATTAGCCATGAATGGCTTCTTTATTGCCAAAGCTTTGAATCAGCTCACCTTCAAATTCAAGCCATTCTTTCCATCTTTTATCCACATCAATATCAATGGTATATTTACGGGCGAAATTTAGAAACACAGTGTAATGCCCTGCTTCTGAAACCATTAAATCATAGTAAAATTTTGCCAATTCCTGGTCTTTGATATTTTGTGACAATACGCGGAAACGCTCGCAGCTTCTCGCCTCAATCATTGCAGCAAATAAAAGACGATCAATAAACGCATTGTTCCTACTACCGTCTCTACGACTGAACTTAACCAATTGGCCTACGTAATCATCTTTACGTTCACGGCCAAGTGTATAACCCCGTTGTTTAATGATGTCGACAACCATTTGGAAGTGCTGCATTTCTTCAATTGCAATAGCCGTGAGGGCTTCTACTAAATCCATATGCTCCGAATTATTGGCAATTAGAGTGATGGCATTCGTTGCTGCTTTTTGTTCGCACCAGGCATGATCGGTTAAAATCTCTTCTAAATTTGATTCAGCAATGTTTGCCCAACGTGGGTCTGTCAATAATTTTAATCCAAGCATAACGATAAATATCTTCTCCGGGCCAAAATTAGGAAAGATTTCAGTACCTATAGCTATATTTGAAAATAATCAAATATGTACGTAAAGAAAGCATTATTACTGTTTCTAGGGATGATTTTCATCCTATCTGGTTGTTCCAATAGTGAGTCTGGTCGTAATGAGACTAAAACATTATACCAGGCTATAAACAAGGGGGACACCGCTACATTTAAAATAAAACTGACCAACAAGGAGTTCTACGGCCAATATGAAATCAATTATCATGGGGCGTTTAAAGATTCTGGAGATGTAATGGGAATTGTTAAAGGGGATACTTTAAGGGGAACTTACCGTTTTCAACATTACGGAATAGAGAAATGGCATACTACTCCAATTGCTTTGTTAAAAAAAGATGAGCGGTTAATTATGGGAGAAGGCGCGCTAGAAATTTACATGAACATGCCTTATTTCAAAAAAAACATCCCAATCAATTATAAAAATCCAAAGTTTGTATTTGAAAAGATGCATTAGTATGCGCCCCTTATCTAAATCTTTTTACCCTCAACCTTTTTCCCACCCTGATAAAGGAAAAGTTTGCTAATTTTTCCTTTATCATCTTTTGTAAACTCAACCTTAGCTGTGACTACTTTTAAATAGAACATATTGTCTGATTCAGCAAAGATCTCGTTCTTTCCCTGTCCGGTGGCTTGGGCGAATAAACGACTTCCATCTTTTGTAATCACAAGAGAAAAACCAGGCGCCAATTGATATTCGCCCACATAGGTTAATAGCGTCGCGTCCGGCACGTTGATTTCTACAGGAGGCTTTTTATTTTCAAACTTCTCCGCTTTATCTGCGATTGGTTTGCCAATAGCAATTGCTGAAATCTTCTTGCCGATCTCATCGGGCGATTTGGCTGTAGAATTTGAAAGAACAACAACTAAAACCTTCTCTGCCGGCAGGTAATTGGCGTAAGATAAAAAGCCATTAATACCACCGCCATGTAGGATAATTGGGCTGCCCTGAAGTGAATCTAAAATCAATCCATAACCATATTTCGTTGCTTTACCGGTGCTTAAAACATATGGTTTCAATGCCTTATCAAGGCTTTCCTTTTTTATAATTTTATATGAAAAAAGTGCTTGATTCCATTTGTATAGATCACCAACGGTAGACATTAGTGATCCTGCAGCGTAAGGCAAGGTCATACTAAGCAAAATAGCATTACCTAAGCCTTTTGGTCCTGGATCATAACCGGCCGCCCTATTTTTAATAATTCGATCATTGTCGCCATAATAAGAAGTGCTCATATCAGCAAGCTTAAACACGTGATCTTCAATATACTTCCCATAGGGCATCCCAGTTATCTTTTCGATAATATATCCTAAGATGAAATATCCGGAATTGTTGTACTTAAACTTTGTACCCGGTGCAAAATCAACCGGCTGAGTTTTAATAATCTGAATGAGCTCAAGCGGAGTCATATTATTGGGCATCATTTTTCCAAAATCTGTCATCCCTGTATAGCTTTTTATACCAGAAGTGTGTGTAAGCAGGTGCTCTATCGTAATTTTAGATCCTTTAGTAGGATAATCCGGGATGTATTTGGTGATATCATCTTGTAAATTTAATTTCCCTTGCTCCAGAAGTTGCAGTATGGCGACAGCAGTAAACTGTTTTGTAACGGAGCCGATCTTGAAAACCATATCCGTTGTCATAGGGACATTCAACTCCAGATTTGCCATTCCAAATGCCTTCTTATAGATAACCTCTCCATTTTTTGCGACTAGCGCTACGGCACCTGTTTCACCAGGTTTAAACTGGGCTGACAGCAATTCATCATATTGTGCAGAAAAATCCTTGTCGCCCTGCGCAAAAGTCAGTAGAGTTGAAACAAGAAGAAGAAGAATTAGTTTGTAACGAAGCGACATAATTAAATTGGTTTATCTGAAGTTAACCAAATTTATCTATTTTTCCCATTACGTTAACTTTTACCTGTTTCAATTGTTACTTATTTGATGAAAGTAGTTAACGAAAAGTTTACCAGAAAACAAGAGCTCCTCCATGGACTAATCCATGGTATTGGTGTGCTATTTGGTGTTAGTGGTATACCGGTACTCATCGGAATCGCCACAGCACACAACAATGTCCCTGCAATAGTCGGAGCAGGTATTTACGGCTTTTGTTTCCTCATGTTATTCACCTGTTCAATGGTGTACCATCTAGCACTAGAGTTTGGGGTAAAAAGACTATTTGAAATCCTTGATCATATCAGTATTTACTTTCTTATTGCAGGAACTTATACCCCTTTCTTACTGATCTATATGAACAATAGTTTCGGGATCACGTTACTTTGCCTATTATGGGGACTCACGCTTGTGGGTATATTTTTTAAGATATGGTACACGGGTAAATACAATATCATTTCAACAATCATTTACCTACTAATGGGATGGATGATGTTAATTGGCGGAAATAAGTTTTTTACAGCACTTCCAAAATCAGTGATTATCATGTTGTTTATTGGCGCCGGATTTTACTCAATAGGAACAGCGTTTTATCTATTTGGCAAACGACCCTATTCTCATGCATTATGGCATGCAATGGTACTGGCCGCAGCCATCTTTCATTATGTAGCAGTATTGCTTTCTATGTAGAGTCCTAACTATTCCTTATCAGGATCTTTAATGTCCAAATTATGAAGATAAATATCTTGTTGAGGATATTGTATTGTGAAAAAGAGCCTTCCATATACATACCTCTTTGGGTTACCAAACCCATTTTTCCGTATAAACTGAAAAGCTAATCAAGTATGCATATCTCGAATCGATTGAAACCATTAACCTCCTTACCTTTCCTCATTTGTTTAGCACTATTGATGCTCAATGATTTCTATCTAAAAGAAGCCTTTCATAATACTTTCACAGGAAAGCTATCCGATTTCTGCGGGTTATTTATATTCTCTATTTTCTGGTCAGCTTTTCTGCCTAAACGCAAACTAGCGATATTTATCCTTACCGGGCTGCTGTTTATCTATTGGAAAAGCAGTTATTCTTCAACATTTATTGAATTTTTCAGCACTTATATCTTCCCCATTCAACGCGTAGTAGACCCTACCGACCTTCTAGCTCTGATCGTTCTGCCGTTGGCTTGGTATAGTTTAAACAGTTTTACTTTCAGCATTAACTTTTACCCTCAATTTATCGCGGCCTTGGCATTTTTCGCCTTTTGCGCAAGTAGTGCACCGAGGTATATACAAAGTTTCGATCAACCGCAGTATGTGCTTTTTAAATCTAATGTACTACCCGATTCCAATTATTATGAAGAAGATTTTACATTTCACCGTTTCGATTCATTACTCGTAGTTGAGGTAAAACAATTGGTAACTACCAGACGACCTGTTAAAAGCGACGACTACACCAAAAACCTTCTCCTTATCAGCCTGGATGAGTCCTTACATAATCAAATGCCCGAAATTGTAAAGCCAATGACTTTGGGAAAGATTACCTACCTCAGGCTTAAAACTCCAAATTATGAAGACTCACTCCGATTTAAGGGGAGCCGTTTGGATGGAAAGTTCATCAGGAAAAATGCCGATACTACATTAATAGAAGGTTATTATAAAAATGGGATCGAAGACTCCATCTGGACCTATCGGGAGCCTACAAATACTATCGTTACTAAAAAGACCTTCATTAAAGGAGAAAACACTCAAATTCAAAAATTCGAAGGGGACCGGATGATTTCTTCTGACAGGATTAATACCCGGGCAGACACGATTACCAGGAAATATATCCAACTTGCTGTATTGACGATGCTGGTCATTTTGGTGATCGTACTCATCGTAAAAAACTACCGCGCTACTTACCCGGAGGCAGTACAGATGAAATGGGGTTGGAAATATTTTCTATGCTTTCTCCTCCCTATTTCAGTTTGGCTGGCACAGATGGGCATTACTGTATTCATAACTGACCCTTATTCCACGTCTCTCGATTTTATTTTTAACTTCATTATAATTTATATCATTACGCTCCCACTTTTTATCATAATCACATCTTGGATTAAATGGAGAAAGAAAGTTGACCTACTCTGGTATTGTTTGTTATTTGCATTGATGTACACCGTTTTTCTTGAATGCCAAATGTTAGTAGCACTGTCTGCTATTGTTTAATCCATTTGATATGTTCTTAATGTCATATCAAATCAAACGTTGATTTGTCGATTGAACAATTTCTTAGCTTAGTAGCTTAAGACTACACCATGGAATTCAAAAAAAATCTATAAAACAATGACATATGTACTAGTAGCTATTAACACTTTAACTTTTCTTTTCCTTTCATTTTTGCATATATATTGGGCTTTCGGCGGCACATGGGCAAAAAAAAACACATTACCAGTTAAGCCAAACGGAGCGCCAGCCTTAAACCCCAGTAGGTTTGGAACCCTGATTGTTGGACTAGGGCTATTCATATTCGCATTCATTACCCTGGCAAATATTGGATTTGCAGACCAGCTGATAGAAAGAAAATATATTCATATGGCGACTTATCTTATTGCAGGAATATTCTGCCTTCGTGCGATCGGAGATTTCAAATATGTCGGTTTGATGAAAAGTGTTAAAGGAACCGACTTTGCAAAGGAAGACAACAGGTATTATGTCCCACTATGCCTTATGCTCTCTATATTTAGTTTATCTATTCCATTGCTGACCTGCGGGCCATAGAATAGGTTTTTATGGCGCTATAATAGTAAATAGATAAACCATAAATATCACTAACAGCACGATTCCCTGCAGCACATTAGTACGCCCAGTTGCCAAGGAAAGCATGATGGTAAACTGTGCCAATAGCAGCAATACAGTAGCCTTCATATCAATTCCCAACGTAATGTTCATCCCCGTTATGATAGATACAATGGCTACAGCTGGAATTGTTAAACCAATACTGGCCAATGCGGATCCCAAAGCAAGATTTAAGCTCGTTTGTAAACGGTTTTTTCTAGCTGCACGATAGGCTGCCAACCCCTCAGGCAGTAATACTACTGCTGCGATGATCACCCCTACTAATGATTTTGGCGCACCAAAATTCACTACCGCATTTTCTATATCAGGCGCCAACGCCTTTGCCAATAACACAACAACGCCCAAACATAAAACCAATAAAAACGTACTTAATAATGCAACCTTGTTCGTCGGTGGTGCAGCATGCACTTCCTCATCACCATCAGCATCCGGTGGTAAAAAGAAATCACGGTGCCTCATGGTTTGAACCATTACAAAAGCACCATACAGCACCAAACAAACCACAGCAACAAAGATGAGCTGGACCTGAGTGTATTCAGGACCTTCCTTACTGGTGGTATAATTAGGAAGAATCAGCGTCAGCACCAATATAGCAGTAAGCGTAACTAAAGCCGCACTTACTCCAGGTAAGCTAAACACCTGTTCTTTAAACTTTGCACCCCCTACCAATAAGCACAAACCAATAATTCCAGTTAAAATTATCATCACCGCAGCCAGAACCGTATCCCGGGCAAGCGCAGCCGTATCGGGACCACCCGTTAGCATCAGAGAGACAATCAGTGCGACCTCAATTACCGTAATGGCCAGTGCCAATAGCAAGGTACCAAATGGCTCACCAACACGATGGGCCACAACTTCAGCATGGTGTACTGCAGCAAGTACTCCTGCAATAAGAACAGCAGCAAGGAAGAATATATAGAAAGCGCCAAGATCTAGTGAGTTCCCAAAATAGGCCAACCAAGCTACTATCGGGGATATAATCGTCCATAAAGGCAATGGTAATTTTTTCTTCATCAATTTGGGATTAAGTATAAATAATGAGCATCAAACTAAAACTACAATTATTGTACTGAAAACCACAAAATAGAATGTAACGATTTAAAATACTATCATTTTTATAATACCTGACTACTATTTATACTATTATGATGATGCTGATTTTTTAGGGAATTTTGCCCCGTCAAAAAAATAACAAAATGGAATACAGAAAATTAGGAAATACAGATTTAGAATTGTCAACGATTACTTACGGTGCATTTGCCATTGGCGGTACCATGTGGGGTGGAAATGCGCAAAAAGATTCTATTGAGTCGATCCATGCGTCTTTGGATAATGGTGTGACCACTTTAGACACCGCTCCTTTTTATGGTTTCGGATTAAGTGAAGAATTGATTGGAACAGCCTTAAAAGGAAAAGACAGAACTAAAGTACAATTGCTAACCAAATTCGGTCTCGTTTGGGATGGCAGCAATCAAGGAAAAGGAGAACATTTCTTTGATGTCGCTGAAAACGGAAAAAATATCCCAATCTATAAATTATCCTCAAAAGCGAACATCATAAAAGAAGTAGAAGAAAGTCTGAAACGTTTAAACACAGACTACATAGATTTGCTTCAACAACATTGGCCTGACGCAACAACGCCCATCGAGGAAACTATGGAAGCCATGGAAAGCCTGATCAAACAAGGTAAAATTCGCGCAGCAGCCGTATCTAATCACAGTGTGGATTTGTTAAAAGAAGCCAGTAAAACATTTGCCCCTGCTTCAAACCAGGTAGCTTACAGTATGCTAAACCGTACCATCGAAGCTGATCTTGTTCCTTACTCAGTAACAAACAATGTAGGAATCATCGTTTACAGTCCGATGGAAAGAGGTTTACTTTCTGGTAAATATTTCCAGAACGAGAAACTAAAAAGCGATGACCACAGAAACGGATATTTTGGTCAATTTGATTTGGAAAAAGTAAAGGTATTTCTGGACAGTATTCGTCCAATTGCAGCAGAAAAGAATGCAAGTCTTGCACAATTGGTGTTACGTTGGACAAGTTTACAAAAAGGAATCACCATCGTATTGGCCGGCGCGAGAAATGCAGAACAAGCAGTTTCCAACGCAGAATCAATGAATTTTGATTTAAGTTCTGAAGAATTAAACTTCATCAATACTGAACTCAAAAAAATTTAAACAAATTAAGAAAGATTTAAGAACAAATTAAGAAATCGGTTGTAGTATGATACAGCCGATTTTTTTTTGTACACTCAAGTAACATTAAAACCCTAATTTTTCTATATGCAATTGCTACTACACCAATGACGTCATGAAATAGATTTAAAATCATAACATAATGAACATTTCGAAAACACTAATGACCGCCCTACTCTTAGGAGCGACTGGTTTAATTGCATGCCAAAACAATACAAAATCTCCTAATGATATGGGAAAGAAGAAGGAAATAATTGAAATAGACAGCGATGAAGTACTCTCGGCAAAAGTTTTAACCGCCGAACAACAGGCGAAATTAACACCGGATACAGTGCTGAATATTCTAAAAAAAGGAAATGAGGATTTTGTTGCCGATGCCTTAACGATTCGAAATACTTCCACTAGAATTCGCGAGGCTGCACTGGGGCAATACCCTAAAGCCGTAATTTTATCCTGTCTGGATTCCCGTATTCCTGTAGAAGATGTGTTCCATCGTGGAATTGGAGATCTCTTTGTCGCTCGCGTAGCTGGTAATATTGTAAACGAGGATATCTTAGGAAGTCTGGAATACGCCTGTAAAGTCTCAGGATCAAAAGTCATTGTTGTTTTAGGACATGAGCATTGCGGAGCGATAAAATCTGCCATCGACGATGTTAAACTTGGAAACATTACCGCGTTACTCTCGAAAATTCGCCCTGTGATCAATGCAGATACCCCATTCGAAGGAGAAAAGACTTCTAAAAACAAAACATATGTCGATCATATCTGCCTCGAAAACGTAAAACTAAGTATCCATACGATTAGAGAAAAGAGTCCTATCCTAAAGGAAATGGAAACAAAAGGCGAGATCAAAATCGTTGGCGGTATTTACAAAATGGAAACTGGCAAAGTAGAATTCTTCGAGCTACCATAAGCCCGGTAAAGCAGGCATAGCCTTTCGTGTACGATAACTTATATGTTTTTATTATAATTTATCGCCAATTATCAAATGGAATATGCTATTATTGTATGACCAAATATAGCCAGAATGAAAAAGTTCATACAATGCATCGCCACCCTGCTGTTATTTACGATTACTGTACACGCCACCATCAAGCTTCCCCGATTAGTAAGCAATGGAATGGTATTACAAAGAGATCAAAACATTAAGATTTGGGGCTGGGCTGATATTGGCGAGGAAATCACCTTAACCTTTAAAAATAAAAAACACAGCACAAAAGCTGGCTCAGATCACAAATGGGTAATAAATATTGAACCGCAACAAGCCGGCGGACCATTCAATATGCAAATCAATAACATTGAGCTTAAGGATTTGCTCATAGGTGATGTTTGGCTATGTTCCGGCCAGTCTAATATGGAGGCTACAATGGGTAGACCTAACATCAAAGCAAATTACCCTCAAGTAATTGAACAAAGTAATTATCCGATGATCAGGCAATTTGCTGTTAAGAGAGATATGGCTTTTAACCCAATACCAGATGTAAGCAGTGATAACGGCTGGGTAAGTGCAAACCCCAAAACGATCTTGTCTTTTTCGGCGGTAGCTTATTTCTTCGCAAGAGATTTACATGAAAAATATAAAGTGCCCATAGGTATTATCCTTTCAAGTGTAGGTGGTACACCAGCCCAATCATGGGTAAATAGCGAGTCCTTAAAACAATTTCCAGATTACGATAAGGTAGCCCAAAAATTAAAAGATACCGTCGAAGTAGCACGCCTGCTAAATGCACATCAATTAACAACAAAAGCCTGGAATAAATCAATAAAAGAAGATGATTTAGGGATAAACGAAGATTGGTTTTTAACAACTTACAACGATGGAGCAGATTGGCAGGAAGTCGCGGGACTAGCACAGCTAAATGAAAGACTAAAAACGCCAAAGTATGGCTCCATCTGGTTTAAAACTGAAGTCAATATCCCAGAGCATTTAGCAGGTAAAGCGGTCAGCCTTTCTTTGGGAATGATGCAGACTCAAGATGAAACTTACCTAAACGGACAAAAAATAGGATCTCTAAACAGCGGCTATACCGAGCGTAATTATACCATCAAACCTGGAATACTCAAAGCAGGAAAAAACACCATCACCATCAGATTGATCAGTCCAACTAACCCAATTGCTTTCAATTTAAAAAGCAGCTATCAACTTAAATTTACTAATGATTCAATAGTCTTAGATGGCGCCTGGAAATTTAAAACTGGAATCGAAACTCCAGTTTTACCTAGAGGGAATGGATTATCAGGACACAGCCCAACAGCCTATTACTACGCCATGATTCAACCCCTTTCCAATTACAGTATTAAAGGTGTAACCTGGTACCAAGGCGAGAGTAATGCACCTAAACCAGAGCAATATCAAGCTTTACTTACATCCCTAATCAATTCATGGCGTAAGGATTGGCAACAGCCAAATTTGCCCTTTTTATACGTACAATTGGCCAATTATTGTAGTACAGGTACAGAACCTCTAAATAGCAATTGGGCTTTATTGAGAGAAGCTCAGATGAAGACTTTAAATGTACCGTACACCGGCATGGCGGTCATTCATGATATTGGAGAAAAAGACGACATACACCCACGTAATAAATTAGATGTAGGAAAGCGTCTGGCTTTGGCAGCAGCGCGAGTAGCTTATCATGAAAACCTCGTTTTCTCGGGTCCGATTTACAAATCAGCAAAAGTCTCAGGTAATCAGGTTTATGTATCCTTTGATCATGTTGGAACAGGATTAAAGTGTTTAGGAGAAAAATTAAATATGTTCACGATATGTGCTGATGGGAAAGAATTTGTACCTGCACAAGCCAAAATAGTAGGGAAACAGGTGATAGTATGGAGCGATGCCATTACCAAACCTATCGCTGTAAGGTATGCCTGGGCAGATAGTCCGGATGGTGCAAACCTTTACAATCAAGAAGGTCTACCCGCTTCAAGTTTCAAAAGCAACTAATCATTTCTAAATCTTAAAATTTCCGAATGAATTATCAAAAGATACTGTTCACAGTTTTATCAATAGGCCTATCTTTAACTACTTGTGCACAAAGCTTCAAGGTCGATCAAAACTTAATCCCAACCCTACTTACAGACAGCACCAATTTCTCCCTGCTAAATTCACGTTTGGGCAGTCGCTTTACCTTCTCCCTGCTCAATGAAAAACAAAGCATGCAAACCGGTAGTTTGGGCTTCGATATGGACGAACAAACAGGCTTACTCATCGGCTTAACCGTTAACAAAAAAACATATTGTTTTAGAACAACAAAGCTACCTAGAGGTGCTAGCTATTTTAACAACCAGCAACTCCGATTCGGTCCATCATCCATGCTCATTAGCGGCGAGACTCCCGAAGGTGTTAAGGTTAATTTTACGCTAATTTCTGCCTTTACGGCTTCGAAAGACCTGGCAGATACTCCAGCCATCAAAACTCAGATCTTCCCTGGCTTTTACCTACAAATTAATGTAGCCAACGAAAGTCAAACCGCTATAGACTGCAAGCTTAAAGTTGCGATTGCAAAAACACCTGTAAAAGGCTTCAACTTCATGGCCCTTGAACCGATGAAACCAGACAATACTGAACAGACCGTTCTATTTAGAGATAATGCCAATTTAAATGGTAAAATGGCCCTGTCGGCGATTAAAACCCCTGCAAAAGGCACGTTCAGTGATAATGGTTTTGGAGGTTTGCAATACGAATTCAACTTACCTCAACAAGCGAATAAAGAGTTCAATCAAATTTATGCAACCTATCATGATCATACCGTGATTGAAGATAAACGTGTAAACCTGCCACTCAAATTTTACTATACCCATTACTGGAAAAACATTGCCGAGGTTTTACGCTATGCCGCAGAAAATTTTGAGCAGAACATACGTCTTACCCAAAAATTTGAGGATAGTTTAATGAATGGTGCGTTAACAGATCAGGAGAAATGGGTTTTAGCCTTAACCTTTCATACCGATTTGGCAAATACCTTCTTCCTATTGGATGAAAATAAAACCCCTCGATTTTATGTCTCTGAAGGCAGATTTAAACACCTCAGTACGGTAGATGTGGCGCACGAAACTGAAGTGAGTGCTATTTTCTGCCCCTGGCGTTTAAAACTTCAACTGAGCCAATGGACAAACTATATCGCCCGCGCAGAGCTTACCGTACCGGCCAATCCGGTTCAAAATAAACCGGCCTACCAACAAGGCATGACAGCCGCAGAATATGGCCCCTACTTGTATCATGATGTGGGCGATTTACCCTTTGTAAGCGAAACGGCAAACTATAACTACGGTCCACATATGGCCGTAGAAGAAAATACATCCTTCGTATTGCTGCTTTATTACTATTGGAAAATTAGCAAAGATGATGCTTTTGTAAAATCGATGCTGGGTACAGTGGATGTGCTCTTACAATCTGTCATCAACAGAGATACCAATGGAAACGGAATCGCCGATAAAGCATTTGGCTGGACCACCTATGATGCCAACGAAGCGCTCAAACTCTCGCCAGACAATACCTTCTTAGGGGCCAAACAATTGAGTGCCTATGCCGTAGCGGCCGAAATGTTTAGAGCCTTATCCAATAAAGCACAGGTTCATGCAATAGATGCTACAAAAAAAGGTGTAGTTGATGGAGAAGGTGCTGGTTATAAAAACATGGGGGTAGCCGTAAATAATGAAGGCTTAAGAAACAAACAGGCCCTGCATTTTGAAAAGGAAGCTAATCTCATACTCAACACCTTAAAAAAAGCACAACAGAAATACGGCTTTATTCCGGTAAGTTTAGATGAAAGCTTCCCAAAATGGAACCAACGTTCGGTAGTGATTGGCGAAGGGCTATTTTTACCTGGCCTTGTTGGTGCTAAATTACCCTTACTCAACCAACTTGCCGCAGTATTGAAAAAAGATTATGCTGAAACCTACAGCCAAAGTATAACAGATTACGGAATCAAACTAACCACTCAAGAAGGCACCACCTGGTTCAGCAAAACCATTGTTGCCGATGTGGTAGCGGCACAATGGTATGGCATTAAACATTCATCGGCATCCTATGTTTACAATTGGAACAAAAACAGCCCATATGCGTACAATGATGGACTGCTTAAAAAAGATGATGTTTGGATTGGCTATTGGTATCCTAGAGGAATATCTATCTTAGGCTATTGGTTAATGCGATAAATGAGCATATCGCTTTTCTAAAAAGCTTTTCATAAAAAGGTTTACCTCCCACAAATCGCTAACAGGCTCTTGATTAAATGGCAATTGTGGCATGTAAGGATAAGGACCAAATTCACAAGTAATAGTCAAGGTCTTGGTTTTCAAAGCAGCGTGACGTTGCACAATCGCATCCCACCATGCACAATGAAAATCAAGTGCCTCTTTCCATTCTGGAGCTGCTGGATGATTGACCTGAGGGCCTCCTGGAAAGCCTACACGAGAATGAAAATGATCTGTCCGATCGATAGCCAACTGTAGTATTTCTTGTTGATCTTGCAAATACGATTCCGCCACACAGCACCAATGAGAAAAATCTGCTGTTAACCTTAAATCAGGATACTGCTGTAAATATGGCAAAGTAGCCGAAGTGCAAAAACTAAATTTACCACGATGCGTTTCATGCAATATCCGCACACCAGTTTCCTTACTTATTCTGGCCGCTAATGCGATCAACTCAGAATTTTGGTCGAATGTAAAGAAGTCCTTCCCCGTTTGCGAATTGATCAAAACCGGATTTGCCGCTGCTAAAGCATACAATCGTGTTTCAAATTGCCGAACATGCGCCGCAAAATCGGCGGTAGCTGTTTCAAAGTGTTGGCCGATCCAACGCAAACCATTCTCCTTTAGTTGTTTAAACATATCCAACTGCTCCTCCTCATCTACAGGCAAACCAGCCTCTACCCCAGCATAACCTGCAAGCTTCGCCTTGCTTGCAAAGTCAGCCCATGATAAATGCCTATTCCCCCATCTAGGGATATAAAATTCTAATTCCATTCGATAATTAATTTGTGTTTAAGTACTGTGATTGATATTCAGTTGGTGTCAGTCCTTTAAATCGCTTAAACAAGCGGTTAAAATAAGAAGGGTTGTTAAAACCAGATTCGAATGCCACCTCTGCTATCGTAAGGTCCCCTTTCAGCAATAATTTAGCCGCATTTCCCAATCTGATCTCATTCATAAAATCTACAAAGGTCTTCCCCGTTTTTCGTTTAAAATACCTACAAAATGCAGCGGTATTCATGTTACACCTTAAAGCAATATCGTCCAGGCTCAAATCAGCTTTAAAGTTGTTCAACACATAATTATAAACCGCATCTATTTTTTCGATATCGTTACTTTTGTATTGGTGGGCATAACCGATGCTACATAAATAATCATAGGATTTCTGCGTAGCAATACTCAATAAAATAGTGGTTAAAGCTATAATCCTCTGCGCTTCATCAAGCATTAAAAAGTCGATCAACTTTTGTTGTAAATCAGGATGTGGCTCCCGAATATGAATGCCCCTTTTTGCATCATTCAGTAAATCAAGAACAGGTTTCATCGGCGGAATTTTAAGAAATTCGCTGCCCGCATAATCTTGATTGAAACGAATAATAATGGCTTCTGCACCTTTTTTCGCTGGCTCTTGGTAATAACTACTGTGATTGCGCCAATAATGCGGCAAACGAGAACCTAACAGAATGATTTCGCCTGGTTTAAATTCAGAGATGTGATCCCCAATAAATTTAGTTCCCTCACTTTTAATCACAAAAGTGATCTCCAACTCATCATGAAAGTGCCAGGGATTAGCAAAATAACTGACCTGCTCCCGCCTCGCATCAATGTAAAATTTACTATAAGCCGGAACTTTAAGATGAAGTGCTTTCATTGCACAAAAATTAGTCATTTAATCCCAAAAAATACCATAAGCGCAAAATTTGTTCTATAACTAGCAAAATTAGCGCTAAAGGCTGCTCCCATTTTGTCATAGCTTCGTTTAAGCCAAATATTTAAACACACGAGAATGAGCTTTTCCATTCTTTAATTGAACGACATGAAAATTTCTTACGGATGGAAAATTTGCATCCTCCTTTTTTTTAGCACCACGATCAATTACCTGGACAGGCATGTGCTCAGCATTTTGGCACCAGAGCTTCAGCATTTGTACAATTGGAGCGAGGTAGAATACAGCTATATTGTAACTGCATTCCAGGTTTCGTATGGGCTGGGCGTTGTCTTATCAGGAAAACTATTAGACAAGTTTGGTACCAAATGGATCTTCGCCATTGGTGTAGCTTTATGGAGTGCCGCTGGTATGGCCCATGCTTTCGCAAAAGGAGCAATTGGCTTTGGCCTTGCGCGTTTTAGTTTGGGATTGGGAGAGTCTGTAAACTTCCCCGCCAGTGTTAAAACCGTGGCCGAATTATTTCCCGCTTCTCAAAGAGCCTTTGCCACCGGATTTTTCAATGCAGGTTCAAATATTGGCGCCATCGTGGCTCCTCTACTGATCCCTTTTATTGCTTATAAATTTGGTTGGCAATGGGCCTTTATCTTAACAGGTGCGTTAGGTTTTATATGGATGTTCTTTTGGATCATTACTTATAAAAAACCTATACAAACGCCTGAACCAGCTTCTGCGCAAAATCCAGAAGAAAGGCCTGAGCAAAACCCTCAAAGAAACCAAGCAACAACACTCAAAAGCTGGAAACAAGTCGTTTTCAAAAAGGAAGTACTAACCATTTGCCTGGTTCGATTTATATCTGATCCAACCTGGTGGTTCTTACTGTACTGGCTGCCTAAATTCTTAAACGAAACCAAGGCGGTAAGTACTGGTTCCTTAGGATGGCCATTGGTTACAGTTTACGTTTTGGCTGATATAGGCAGTCTTGCAGGAGGTGCTTACTCATCCTACTTGATTAGAAAAGGCAAAGGTGTATATGGGGCCAGAAAACAAGCACTATTGGTATGCGCCTTAATTGGCTTATTACTTTGTGGAGTTGGCTTTGCCGATAATCTATGGATGGCAGTAGTCCTGATTGGCTTAGGAGCGGCCGCACATTGTGGCTGGACGGCAAATATATTTGCCACCATTACCGATGTTTTTCCGAAAGGAGAAGTTGGTACAGTGATGGGCGTAGCTACACTTTCTGCAGTAAGTGGCGGAATTGTCCTATCCCTGCTAACCGGACGAATTTTAGCATTAACAGGTAGCTACAGCAGCATCTTCATGATGGTCGGCTGCACCTATTTACTGGGCTACTTTTTACTTACCCGTTTAATCCCCGCAATAAAAACAAATCAAACATAAGAACATGGACTATAAAAAATTAAGTGCAGCAGACAAAGCCCGCTTCAACGAAGATGGGTATGTATTGATCAAAGGAATGCTTAAGCCCGAAGAGGTAAAAAAGCTATATGATATTGCTATCCACGACCAGGTGATCAGCAATAAATCATTTGACAGAGGCGATGCAAATGGCCTCAGGACCAAACTGGCTTTGTGGTATTCATTAGCTGATGATGCCTATAGCCTACTAGCCCGCTCTAAACGAATTGTCGAAGGTGTTCAGCTTTTACTAGAAGGCGAACCAGCACACTTTCATTCCAAATTGATGCAAAAAGAGCCCAAAGTTGGTGGCGCATGGGAATGGCATCAGGATTACGGCTATTGGTACCGCGATGGCTTCCTATATCCGCAGATGTTAAGCGTGCTCACGGCACTAAGTCCGGCCACTAAGGAAAATGGTTGCTTACAAGTTATTAAAGGCTCACACCTAACCGGAAGGATCGAGCATGGCTTTAGCGGAGAACAAGTTGGCGCAAATCAAGAAAGAGTAGATGAATTATTAAAGCGACTAGAACTGGTCTATGTAGAAATGGAAGCTGGAGATACTTTATTCTTCCACAGCAATACCTTACACCGTTCGGATGCCAATCTTAGCGATGCACCACGATGGTCCTTAATCTCGGCCTACAACCTCATCAGCAACAAACCTTACAAAGGAAACTACCCATCCGCAAGCGAAGCCATACAAATGGTAAATGATGAATCTTTATTAGCCTCAAACAGCGAAGGAATACAAGAAGACGCTAATTTTTTAATTAAATAAAAGGCGCATTCTTTTTATATATTTAGGTTTTTATTCTCGGATTTAGTAATACTTTTACGGAAGAATTCGATATCCAAAAATGAAATCAAATATGCAAACTGGTGTTAAGGAAATAGCGAGGAGGGCGAATGTTTCTATAGGTACTGTTGATAGAGTGTTACACAACAGGACTGGTGTTTCAGACACGACCAAGAATAAAATATTGGCCATTATGAAAGATCTGGATTACCAGCCTAACATTTTGGCCCGTAGACTGGCCTCTAAAAAAGTATTGCGCTTTGCGAGTCTAATCCCCGCTGTTTCTACAGAAACTGAATTTTGGGATGCACCAAGTAAAGGCATAGAAATGGCCGAAGCCGAGATTAAGCAATTTGGAATCGTGATCGATAAATATTTTTATGATCAAAATGACAAAGCTTCTTTCGTAAAACAAACGAAAAACATACTTAAAACCGAGATTGATGGCATATTAGTCGCACCTATTTTCATTGAAGAATCACTAGCCTTTTCTAAACTTTGTAACCTTAAGAAAATCCCGCAGATTTTCATCAACTCTGATATCCCGAATGAATCCAGACTGAGTTACATTGGTCCGGATTTATTCCAAAGTGGACATTTGAGTGCACACATGGTCAACTATTTAGTCAAAGAAGGAGATAAAATACTTATCGTAAACATCTCGAAAGAGATCGATAGCTACCATCACTTGTCGCGAAAAGAAGAAGGTTTTAGAGCTTACTTCAAAGACCATGAAAAGCAGGTTCGAATTGTGAAAGCCGACATTACGCCCGAAACAGATTACCTTTCCGTTGCGAAACGCATGACCGAAGTATTAAGCGAGCATACAGATGTAAGGGCCATTTTTGTAACCAATTCCAGGGTTTTCTCTGTGGCCCAATTTTTAGAAAAAACCAATCAGGAACATATCTTTTTAGTGGGTTACGATTTCTTGCCTCAAAGTATCGAACACTTAAAAAAAGGAGTAATAGACTTTTTAATCTGCCAAAAACCACAAGAGCAAGGATATAAAGGTATCATGGCCTTGTACCAAAACGTGGTCTTAAATGGAGAAATAGAGCCTACCTATTACATGCCTATTGACATCATCACCAAAGAAAATTATAAATCATATAGAAACTAACAGCGCTTATATAGCTGTTAGTTTTTTATACCTTAATAAAGCCTCTAAGTAATAATAATCTGCATAAACAATTGGCGTATTGATCTCAGACTTTGCCGGCTTATGCCCTACCGAATGCTTTAAGATAAAATTATTGTTCTCATTCAAATTCGCCGTGTATGCCGGAGAAGCTAAACTAGCCAACATTTGCTCTGCCGTATTGAAATATAAGTCTTTGTTCTTTTTGCTAAACGTACTCAATTCCAAAAATGCAGAAGCAAATACAGCTGCTGCCGAAGCATCTCTTTCTTCGCCTGGTCTATCAAAATCCCAATAAGGTACTTTATCCGCAGGAAGATTTGGATGGTTAATCACAAAATTTGCAATACCTTCTGCCTGTTTAAGGTACTTCTTATCCTTAGTTTCTCTGTACATCAAAGTATAACCATACACTGCCCATGCCTGTCCCCTCGCCCAAGCCGAAGAATCCGCTGCACCCTGGTGCGTTTTCTGTCTAAAAACTTTGGTTCCAGGCAAATAACAAACCACATGATAACTACTGAAATCTTTTCTAAAATGATGTTTCATCGTATTGTCCGCATGCGTTACCGCGATGTCATACAATCTTTTATCTTTTGTTTGTTTAGCCGCCCAAAATAAAAACTCCAGATTCATCATATTGTCTATGATCACCGGATATTCGCAATCTGCATGTTTATCCCATGATTTGATCAAACCATATGCAGGATTAAACCTTGTCGCCAAAGAGTTTGCACCCGTAACCATTGGCTCTATGTAATCCTTATTCTGAGTCAAGCGGTAGCCATTTCCATACGGACAGTAAAGCATAAAACCTAAATCATGCGTGCTCTTATTGTACTTTTCCTTATCTAAAGCTCTGGTCCATTTATCTGCTACAACTTTCCAGCTGTCTCCGCGGGTGTATTCATATAAATACCATAAAGATCCGCCAAAAAAACCGCTACACCACCATTCAGAAGCCCTGTCATAAGGCTCTCCGTTCGGTTTTGTCGATTGTGGAAATTTGGTTAAATCCTGGTGACTGGCCAACATATTTGTATATTGCTTAGCGGCAAAGTCGAATGCTTTATCTACGTCTACCAATGGCTTTTTCTGGGCAAAACCATTCGCAATAATCATGGTCATTAAAATGAAAAGGACAACTGTTTTCTTCATGTTTGGATAGGTACTATATGTTATGATTGAGGTTTAATTAAATTGGAAACTTACAGTTGCTCCCTTCTGATCTCCCTGTGGTAAACTGATCGGGAAAGGTTCTTTGATGTCAAGGAATGCGGAACTAAAGCTAATATGTAAATCTGTTAATTTTTGAGTAGGATCTGAAAGATATAGGACTGGATTTTTAGACTTCAACGCTTTGATTAACAAAACACAAGGCTGATCAACAGTCACAGAAAAATTTGGCTTGGTCAAACTACCCGCCTCATAAAACACCACCTGCAGCATTTGTAAATCTTCATTTTCAACCGCCTGCACAGCAGGTGTATTTACTAATATTTTTGTATTCAAAGCCTTGTTACTTTTCATCTCATTTTCACTGATACTTGGTTTTACAATATAGGCATAAGATTGATTAACTGGGTCATGTCCATGATTAAACCATAATTTAAACACCTTTCCTTGAACCACTTTTTTAGATCGATTCGCATTGATTAAACTCCAGCTACCACTTTGCTTTCCATTGGTCCATTTGATATCCCCCTGATTTGGAAAATAATAACCAATACTATCCTGCCAGATCCCTTTGATACCATTTTCAAAAACCCTTACCGGACCTTTTGCCCAAGCTTGATTAACGGTCGTGGTAATGGCTTCTTTAGCCAAACTATTGATACCTGTACCTAAACATACCACCTCATCATCAAAGAAGAACCAAGCTTTTTTTGCAGTAACCTCATCATAATCCAGTTGATAAACGGTTGTTCCATACAAGCCATCAGATGTCCCGCCAATAAAAGAGCCCACACCTCTTTCGCCCCATTCAATCGTTGTTCTTTGATCTACCTTATAATCCCGACTCGTCACCCCCGGAATTTTATCCCATTCCCAAACCGGCATAATGTTAAAATATTCCGCCCCAGTACGCTGAATATTAGTAGAACCATCAGGCAAAAATTTACCGATTAAATTCTCCTTATTCCCAAACTCAGTTCTAACTGTCCGTCTGGAAACTGTCCTGACATTAAAGGAGTAAGCTGGCCGATTGTGTAACGTATAGTCACTCTTATAAAAATGAGTATGACTAGGTTTTACCGCAAAAGATGGCGCTTGAATTTGTAGAATTCGTTGTTCCGCCTCATCCAATACCCCTACATTTTTTGGATTCACTTCTTTGGCTAAAGCCAATAAACTGTGCGTTCCTGCTTTACTGGTAATATTTGTTTTATCTAAAATATCATTCCTCGAAATCCCCCGGCCTTCGGTATTAAAATCAATATATCGGCCTCTAATGGTCTTTAAAAAAGTGCTTATTAAATAATGATCCAGAATCTTTAACTTTTCTGACTGGATTGCATAACTGGTTCCCGACAACCAGGATGCTACTTTATATTCGCCAATTAAAAACACCTGACCATAGCTTGCAATCTGCAATTGCGGCCCATGTTGCAAATAAGAATAATCATATTGCAAACCTTGCCTATTTCCTAAGGTAATGGGCATAAATGCCTGGGTAACGGCCGAATCCATGAGCATTTTATTTCTAGTTAAACAAGCCCTGTACATCATGTGAATGGCGATATCCAATTTATTGGCACCTGCAGCTCTTATCACATCCCCCTGCTTCATCGAATTGATCAAGGAATCTTGTAAAGTTGAAGGCAACGTATTGGTACTTTTTAAGAGCATTAAGATCTCCCCAATAGCGGTTGGTGAAGCAATATCATTTTGAAACCAATTGACACTCCCTGGGCGCTGTTGCAACCAATACCGTAAAGCGCTAATGGTTTGTGAGGCCAGTTTCTTATCTCCTGCAGCCCCTGCATCGTTTAAAGCCAGGGCAAACTGCTTAACTCTGTTTAAATGGATCAGCGGGGCCCAATTTGTTTCGGCTCTAGACGAATAATCAATCCCCAACCAACGCCCATCATTTTGAATCGCTAATGAATTCTTTTTGAGGTCTTGGTTGAACTGATTGCCTTCAACGTCTGATTTTATGTACCTTGTAATTTTTGATTCAATAACTTGAAATTCATCCTGACTATGGGCCTTACTTACTGTAAAAAAAGACATAGCCAGGACGCTATAAAATATGGGTAACCTCATTTAACTACTCTTTTTATTCGGTGCCGAAGCCATAACAAAGGTTAATTTTCCACCGCCAACAATCTCGCCATGAGTAATATATAAACGATTTAATACTTTTCCATTTAAAAGCATCTGCTTCACGTAAACATTTTTGGCACTTTGATTTTTTGCTTCCACAGTAAACTGCTTGCCATTTTCGAGATTAAGGGTCGCATTCAATACCGAGGGACTACCTAATTCATAGCGATCAGAAGCCGGTGCCATTGGATAAAAACCAAGCGAAGACATCATATACCAGGCGCTCATTTGTCCACAATCATCATTTCCGCCCAAACCATCAGGTCCATTATGGTATTGTTTTCCCAAAATCATCCGCACAGTTTTCTGTGTTTTCCAGGGCTGAGAGGTATAATTGTAAAGGTAAGCCACATGATGTGCAGGCTCATTTCCATGTACATAATTACCAATGATCCCCTCTCTGGTAATGTCCTCTGTATGCGCAAAAAAGACATCAGGCAAATCCATGGTAAATAGTGAATCCAAATGTGGAACAAACTTTTTATCACCACCCATTAGCTTAATCAAAGCCTCTGGGTTTTGAGGAACATAAAGACTATAGTTCCATGCATTACCTTCAATAAATCCCTGCCCCTCAGTTTCTAAAACATCAAACTCTTTTCTAAAAGATCCATCCGATAAACGTGGCCTCATGAAACCAATCGTAGCATCATACACATTTCTCCAATTTTCAGACCGTTTGATAAAGGTGTTGTATACTTCCGTATTGCCTATTTTTTTCGCTAACTGTGCGATACACCAATCGTCATAAGCATACTCCAGTGTATTAGAAACTGCAGTCCGGTTTTTATCTGATGGCACATAACCTTTATCAATATAATCCCCTATACCTTCAAAATTACGCTGATTTGCAGTCCGCACACAAGCGGCTAAAGCTTTATTTACATCACCAGTGAAATTGCCTTTAATAATCGCATCTGCAACTACAGATACGCTATGGTAACCACTCATGCACCAGGTATCGTTGGCCGAGTTAGACCATATCGGCAACATTGGTAAAGCACTTTGATCAAAGTGTGCCAGCATGGATTTCACCATATCGTTATTTCTTTGCGGCTGGATCAGGTTAAAAAAGGGATGTAAGGTCCTGTAAGTATCCCATAAAGAAAAGGTGGTATAGTTTACAAATCCTTTAGCCTCATGTGCTTTTTGGTCTAAACCTTTGTACTCATTATTTACGTCCATGTAAACTGTCGGACTTAAAAAAGCATGGTACATAGCCGTATAAAAATTGATCGCCTCTTCCTTTTTCTCTGTTTTCACTTCAATCTTTTGAAGCTCCTTATTCCACAGCTGCTGACCTTTTTCTTTCACCTGATTAAAATCCCAACCCGGTATTTCGGCCTTCATATTCATCAAAGCATTGTCGCTGCTCACCGACGAAATCGCAAACTTGATCTTTACCTTTTCTGCCTCTTCTGTATCAAAATTAAAATACATTCTAATTTGCCTGGCGGCCAGTTCCGGGAAGTTTCTGGTTTGATCAAACTTTCCCCAAAACCCTTTGTAAACCTCTTTTTTAGTAAAATCCTTAGCCCCGTAAGACTTAAATGGTTTAGAGAAAGACATGGCAAAATAGATCGTCCGGTTCTTTGCCCAGCCGTTGGTTTGTCTATAACCAGTAACCAAAGTATCATTCACTACCCGGACATAAGTCCAAACGTTTTTATTGTCGTAGTTATAAAGACCATGCATCAAATCCAATATAATATTGGCTTCCTTAGATTTCGGAAAAGTATACTGATGAAAACCCACTCTTGCAGATGTGGTTAACTCTGCCAAAACACCATCATCATCCAGTTTCACCTTGTAATAATTGGCTTCAGCAAGTTCATTTTGGTGGCTAAATTTTGAACGGTAACCACTTTCCGGAGACTTCGCAGTACCTGGGTTAAGTTGTACTTTTCCAACCGTTGGCATCACTAAAAAATCACCCAAATCCGAATGCCCGGTACCACTATAATGCGTGTGACTGAAGCCTACAATCGTTGGATCATCATACTGATAACCTGCGCAATACCGGTAAACATCCTTATTGTACTTCCCATTCTCTTCGTAGGAAAGCGTATCGGTATCCGGGCTCAATTGGACCATACCAAAGGGCACAGTAGCCCCTGGATAAGTATGCCCCATTTTTTGAGTACCAATAATGGGTTTTACATATTTATATAAATCGTTTTTATTTTGCGCATTTACAACACATACGATATTCCCGATCAAAGCGGTAACAACTAGACATCTGCTAAACTGGTTCATTGCAAAGAAGAATTAAGATGGAATTAAATATAGGTCATTTAATTAACCTTTACATTGGTTGACTTATAGGTATGCAGTAATTTTTTCTGATCGATTTGCTGAAAGGTAATTTTTTTCAACTCTGCACCATGCACATCATCCATTACAATTGGTAAACGGTAATCTTTCTTTTCTGCTTTCAATGATAGATTAGAGAAATTGATGTTCTTCGCATGTCTCACATAAATACCCCAGGCTGGGATCTCTTTAAACATAGAAAACTCAGGATATCCTGCTGCCTCTTCCGGAATGCTATCTAATTTATCTAATGCTACGAAGGCCATGTATTTACTACCCGCACCTGGATAAGAAACGTCAAAATTACTGAAGGTTACATCCTCAATATATTGTCCTGGTAAACCAGCGATAATAATTGGAGAAATATTTCTTGGCATATCTTCAATCGGTCCTTCATAATCATAACCCGCATCCGCTTTACCGATAGGCACATCCGCTACCACATTTTTGATGGATATTCTTTTCATGGTCGATTTTTTACCTGGAATACGTTCTCCTAGTCTTAAAAAGATCACATGACCAGTATTGGTGCTTTTTAAACCATCCACGACAATGTCTTCTAAAAAGCCTCCATCCACACTTTGCAAAGCGATAGCCGAGCGATAAGTATTGTATACTGTATTGTTCAGTATTTTTATATTTCTGAAACCACCCTTACCAGCAGTACCTAACTTGATCCCGTTTGCACTGGTACGTACAATGTTATTTTCGATTAATATATTGTGACAGAAAAAGCCCTCAGTGTGTGATTTAAGACAAATCCCATCATCAGCAGCATCTATTTTGTTATTTGTAATCACCACATTATCACAGTCCACAATATCAATACCGTCACTATTCCAATAAGCAACGTTGTTTACCGTAATATTGTCGATCACCATATTTTTGCAACGCTCATAAGTCTGTAACCAACAAGCCGAATTTTGAAGAATCAAGTCTTTGATATTCACATTTACGCAATTGTAAAAGTAAATCACCATTGGTCTGATGGATTCACGGGTACGGTCATATTTCAGAATATCGACAATCAATCCATCATTTGCATAAGCGATAGAATTATTGGCCAACGGCCTACCTTGTCCATCAATCATTCCTTTACCGGTGATCCCTATATTTTCTACATCCCGGGCATGAATAAGCGCTGTATTGCCAATTCTATCATAATCAAAAGGATTGGTTGAACCCAATAAAACTGCTCCTTCTTCTAACTGAATCGTCACATTAGATTTCATGTAAATGGAACCTGTCAAATACCTGCCCACATAGAAAACCAGTCTACCACCACCATTTTTACTGATGTAATCTATCGCAAACTGAATAGAGCGGGTATTCATCGTCGAACCATCTGATTTGATATGGAAAAATGAGGCTTTATAGTCTTTCGCAAAAACAGCCGTACACTGAATCATAATCAGCAGCATCAGAATTACTTTCTTTTGATTTTTCATTATATTTTCGATTAAAATAAATTAATAGGGCCAACCAAACCCATGGATTGAAGTGGTTGTTCTTTCTTTTTATTGTTCGACCAATATTGTGCGGTCGCATTTTCCGTTAAAGATTTCATGTAATTCAGCATTACCGTAGTCACTTTAATTTCAATTGTATTCGTACCCTTTTTCAACAGATTCCCTAGTGCATAAGCCCTACGACCAAACCATTGTACGCCTAAGTTTTCCCCATTCACAATCAATTCTGCGATGCCAAATACCTTTCCTAAATCTAGATAACGAAGGCTTGTAGGGTTGGATAAACTGATCGTGGTTTTATAGGAAACCGTGCCAGAGAAATAAGTGTAATCAGGTAAATCCTTTAAATCAGTAAGCTCTGTCAGGTCCTGAGTTTTCACTGTCCCATCCATATGGCTAAACTCAGCCTTCCAAGGGGATTTTAGGCTCATTGCATTTGGAGTAATTTCAGGAACCGGATCCCAGTTTTTTCCATTTCTATCTTTATTAAAAACAATAATTTTAGAATCAGCCGGACAAAGTTTCACTCTAAAATTTCGGTCTTTCAAATCCAGTTTAAAGCGTTCTCCACTTACTGCATCCCAAATCCAGGCTTGTTTTTTATCTGTAATCTCCGGTAAAAATGTAGCATCTAAATCTATGCTGAGATGGGCACTGGCATTGTTAAACAAAAAGATATCCGAGTTTTTTGTTTGATACCATACCTGGGTCACAAAAGTATTTGGATTGGCGATTTTAACATAAGGCGTAACCTTATACTTCGCTTGTACGGTTTGATACCATTCCTTGAAGTTTGCTGCAGGTTTTGGTAACAAAACAAATCGATCTGGATAAGCTTGTAGTTTCGTCACCCATTCCTTTACTGCGGCATCTTTTTCTTCGTGCTTAAACCAGCCTAATGACTGTTCCGGATAAGTTTCAATACAGAAAATCCGACCACCAGCTTTCACAAAATCATATAATTTTTTAGCCGTTTGAGGCTGAATACTTCTTACTTCTATTAAAAATAACGTGTGGTACTTTCTCGGACCATAAGTCATCCAACCGCCTTTAAAATCCGCATCTGCAATTACCTGTTCCGAAACATAGTCGCAGGCATTTCCATTTTGATGGATAGATTCCCAAATCAACTGTTGATAGGGCGGCGTTACACCCCATGGAAAGGGTTCCATTTGCGCACCAAACTCGCCCCACATATCGCCAATTGGTGCCATAATCGCTATATCCGCAAAAAAAGTAGCCTGTTGCAATAATGCAGATAACCTTGCTCTATAATCCGTATAATGCTTAAAATACGGCCACATGGTATTTTGCTCATTAAAATAGCCACCATAGGTGATCCAACCTGGAAAAGCGGCATCTGGTGGCGAGTAGTTAAATCCGTGAAAAATCGGATGCGTAACTCCCGAAATGGTACTTTGATCGCCTGCTATTTTAAACAGCTCCAACGACTCATTAAATACCATATCTGTATTCGTTAATTCTTCAGAGCTGATCAGTTTTTTCCCTTTCAAATGCGCCGCAGAAGAAACATATTTATTGATCATGGTATTCCCACGACCTAAATGCCAGGGATACTTCATAAAATCTCTTTCAGAAATCTCCTCTCCTATGCCATATTTCATCCAGGTTTCGCATTCCGGGATGTCCATATCAAAGGTACCCTCTAAAGGAAAATGTCCCCTACCATAAGCCTGTGCCCTTGATTTTATTTTGTTTTCAGCACACCATTCAATAAAACTCTTCGAAAACCGCTCTCTAAAAAGCTCAGCTTTGGTGTATTCAAAATCATACCGCATCCTGTTCAGCATTTTTTTCATCTCAGGACTGATGTTTACGGCATAATACAAATCAATCGTATTTCCCATCCTACCCGTTTTGAAAAGTATAAACGGTAAGTAGGGATACAAATCATAGCCCCTTCGTTTTTTAAACTCGGCCATCATATCACCCGTCCAATTGGCGCCTTCCATTTCTAAACTATCCAGAAAAAAGGAACGTACATCTGGTGCCAATGGGCCAATTCTTTTTTGAATGGTACCGCTGATTTTATTCAGGTAATTTTTAACTGCTTTTTCATTGTAATGATTGAGTACAGGTCCTGTCCCACCGGGTGCCCCTTGTATCACCTTCATAAAGCCTTTTATTTTCACTAAACCGTACACTGCGAAATTCCCTTTTGGCAGGTCAATTTTCACAGCATCATTGACCACTTGATGGGTAATATTTTTCACCTGATCCATGCTGGTCAAAGGATCTGGAACAATACTTAATCCTAACAATTCCATTTTACGTCCGGTATAAGGACTCAAAGTTGCCGGGTCTGCTTCTTTAAAAATATCAAATAGCGAAAATTCGGTTTTTAAAGGCCCCACCAGTTTTTTCACAGCCACCACCACCACTTGGGCACGATCTTCCTCAGGTAAAAATCCAGCACCATATGGGAATCCTGTACCCGCTAAAAGATCGCAGGTCATCCCTAGTTTTTTAGCTTCAGTTAAGCTAAACTTCAATAAATCTATCCAGTCATCACTTAGCCAATCCACCGATGGGATCCCCATATCATCCGTGTTGGATGGAAAGGAAATCGGATTGATTTCAACCCCACCAATACCTGCTTCTTTTAACAGCTTAAGCTCTCTCGCCAATTCCGTTCTTTCTATCTTATTCCCATTCCACCACCAGCGTACAAATGGCCTATAACCAATGGATGGATTCTTAAAGAGCTGATATAAATCATCATCCGTATCGTCTATCAATGTATTTACCACTGATTTAGAAAAAGCATCATTCTTTAACATCAATAAGCTGGCAACAGAAAAAATAGCACTTTGCTGTAAAAATGTTTTCCTCTTCATAATTCCTGGTTTAGCAGTACCGCTTTTGTAAAAAGTCTTTCATCCATAAATTAATTCGCCATTGCTCCTCTCTTAAAGAGCTCGTCCTATTCCCCTTTACCATATAGGGCGCTGGTCCAAACTCTGGCGTAATCGTAATCGGCATTTGATTAGTTTTCATTAAGTTAACCCATTTGTCCCATATCTGAACATGAGCTGCCAAAGCATCTGCATATTCGGCATCTGCCGGATCCCAAACCTGCGAACTTTGTGTACTCCCAACCCTTGCATGGATATGTCGCGCATGTGCGATGGCGCTGTTTACCGCAGCTTGCTGATCTTCCAAATAGCTCTCAGAAACACAAAACCAATGCGAAGCATCCAGGGTGAGTTTCAAATCCGGATGTGTGGCCAATACTGGTGCTACCCGATGTGCCGCATACGTCCATTTATTGCGGTGTGTTTCCTGATGAATTGGTGTTTGATATTGCGCTTCAAACTGATCGCAAAGATCCAGACAAGCTTGTATTTGATCATCGTTAAAGAACTCTCTACCAGTCTGGGCACTGAAAAATAAGGGTGCTTTAAACTCATCTCTGATCTCCATCAATTGACTTAAATCCTGTTTAAGATCTTCCAGGTATTGCTCAAACGTGGTATAAGGCTTAATCACTGCCATTACGATGGCAAAATCCAGGTCATAATACTTCAGCAAATCCAATACCTCCTGATGATCACAGTTTTCTCCAAAAGGAAACCATTCAATACCAGCGTAATTGGCTTCTTTCACCCGTTTCAAAAAAACGGGCCAGGGAAGCGCTTCAAACCCCCAACGTGGACACAAAAACTTTAGGGTCGAACTCATGACTTAGGATTTATAAATCAGCGGATTTTGTTCATCATTATTCAACAAATCGCCAACTTTAAGCGTCTTCAAATAAGCTTCAGGTAAAATATTAGGTTCACCATTAAAAGTATTGCCATCAGGCATATAAGCACAAGTCATGGCTCTTCTATGTCCACTACTCATATTCGCACCAGCACCATGTATGGTTAATCCGTTATGGAAAGAGCAACTTCCAGCTTTCATACTGGCCGACACTGAGGCCACCTGTGCAAATTGTGGGTAAGCTTCAAAAATGCCGTCCATGTTTTTACCTATTCCTTTATTCACAAAAGTTGTTTCTTTAAATGATGCCGGGATAAAATATAAGCAACCATTTTCTAAAGTTGCATCATCCAGGGCTACCCAAATCGATAAGGCTCTTCTATCCGAAAAGGACCAAAACGGAGTATCCAAATGCCAGGAAGTTGGATTTGCCCAGGGACGTTTAAATAAAGCCTGATCGTGCCATATTCTTATCCCATCAGCACCCGAAAGCTGTGCAGCCATTTTACCAATGCGCTCATCCAGCATAATCTCTTTCACCCTATCATTCGTTTGCCAAAGATTTAGCAATTGATCAAAAACTTTAGAGAAATATTCTGAGTCTTTATTGATGCCATCATCCATCCCAACTTTTCCTTCTTTTCCAGGCATTTTTATTCCATTTCTATCCTTTACCGCTTCGGTAACCGCTTCACGCCATTTCGTCAACTCTTCAGGAGATAGAAAATCTTCTATGACAATAAATCCATTAGTTTGAAAAAACTGAATCTGTTCTGTACTTAATTCACATTTCATTTTCGTTGGTTCTTTAGGTTTAAAAATCGTTTTTTACGGATCAGATGCGTAAACTGCTCTGATCATCCAAAAACAAGACTGCATTTTGGTGATTTCTCAAATGTGTAGAAGGAAATCTATCGCTGATTTCTTCATTTAAGGTATGGTAAACGGCCTGCGCCTTTTTCTCGGTAGGCACAGTACAAAAAGCATAAGGCGCTTTAAGTAAAGCAGGTAGGGTAAGTGTTAAAGCATGTGTAGGTACTTCGTCTACCGTCTTAAAACAGCCATCATTCACTTGTTGGTTGCGACACTGCTCGTCCAAATCCACGCGTTTCACCAAATAAGGATCATTAATCGCTGCTACATGTGGATCATTAAATGCCAAATGCGTATTCTCTCCAATACCTAAGCACACAATATCCGTTTCAAATTCATTCAATAAGGCAGTATACCGTAAACATTCCGCCTCATAATCGGCTTCATTTCCATTGATATAATTTACGGTGTTAAAAGGAGCTAAATCAAATAAGCGCGCTTTTATAAAATTGCCAAATCCTTGCGGAGCATCCGCAGCCAGGTTTACATACTCATCCATGTGGAAAGCATTCAATCTGGTCCAATCGATGTCTTTTTTCAGCAATTCCTCAAAAAACTCATTCTGAGACGGTGCTGCACCAAATATGATATTAACGAAGGCTTGTGTGCTCAACAATATATTTATCCGCTCAGCAACAGCCGAAGCAACCGCCGCACCCATTAGGTTTCTATTGTCAAAAACCTTCACGGTTAATTTATCTTTTATAAACTCTTTCATTTTTGATAGATTACTTTTCCATTAATGATGGTGGTTTTGATATTGATGTTTTCATCAAAAATTAGCACATCAGCATCTTTACCTACAGTTAGTGTTCCCTTTGTATTTTCGACACCCATAATCGTAGCCGGTGTTCTGGACATCATCCGAACCGCTTCTACCAATGGGACATCAGCCATTTGAACCATCGTTCTTACCAATCGATCTGTCGTGGCTACGCTACCGGCAAAAGAAGATCTGTCGGCCATAATAGCTACTCCATTTTCAATAATCACTTTCAGTCCAGTGTCTTTATTTCCGAGAATGCTCTCCCCTTCTGGCATTCCTGCCCCACGCATGGCATCTGTAATTAGCGCAATGCGATCAGGTGCTTTAATTTTACAAACCAGCTTCAACAATGGCGGTGGCAAATGAATTCCATCCGCAATAATCTCTACATCCATGGCATCAATTAAAAAAGCGCTTTCAATTACGCCTGCATAGCGATAGGTATTTCGTCTGGTTACGCCCGACATCGCCGAATATAAATGTGTGGCCAGACTATAGCCATTTTCTACTGCATCTAAAACTTCTTCATAAATGGCATCAGTATGGGCAATCGCTGCAATAATTCCATTTGATTTTAGGTATTTACCCATTTCAATCGCCCCTGGTAATTCAGGCGCAACACTCCAACGTTTAATCAGGTCCTCGCCATAGGCAATTACCTCTTTATACTCTTCCACATCAGGATTTCTGATGTATCTGGGATCTTGCGCGCCACTCTGACTAAGCGCAAAGTAAGGTCCTTCCAGGTGCATGCCTATAAACTGCGCACCCTTCGTATTTTTAGCATCAACACTTTTATAAAGATCTATCGCTTTTAACAGATCTGCTTTGGCGCAGGTTAAGGTTGTGGGAGCCATTGCGGTGGTCCCGTAAGTAGCATGAATTTCAGCAATTCTCAGATAGGCCTCTTCCGTTGCATCCATAAAATCATGCCCGCCTCCACCATGAATATGAATATCGATAAAGCCTGGAGAAACATAATTCCCCTTTGCATCGATAACCTCATAATCTGGTGCTTCGATATCCCCCTCCGCTACTGCTTCTATTTGATGCCCCTTAATTAATAGCGTACCGTTTTTAATGATGCGATAAGGTGTGATGATCTGGCCATTAATTATTTTAACTTTCTTCATATGTAGATTTTATATTTTGAGATCAGCAGCTTCACCAAATACTAATGATCCAAAGAACTCAGGCAAATGAAAATTAGGCGCTTCGGCCTCAATCTCATTCCAACTGCAAAAATGTGGTTGCGGTAAATCATCACCACACTTAAAAAAATTACCGAAGCCAGTTTGCTGGCTTAGCGTTTTTAAATTACTATACCCAAATACCACTATCGGAATCATTAAAGTGATTTCCCATACATATTTGCGCTTACTGTTTTCTGCTGCCGTTTTAATCACAGCATGTGTTTTTATCATTTTCACCAACTCCTTTGGCAAGAAATCTCTATTTGATCTTTCTTTTCCGTAAGCGATTAAACATATGCCAACGCAATTCACCTCGATGTTGTAATAAGACTTATCTGTACCAAAGGACACAAAAAACTCAACACAGTTGTCTTTGTGCACAACCCCATTTAATTCCGATGTGGCCACCTTAATGGTATCCTCATGTACTTCATATTTTAACCATATGGCATCATTACTATGGGCAATGGTAAAATTGGCTTGTATAGGAGTATAGAATTCAGGCCATGGCTGATGAGCGATTTGATTTTTCGGTAAAGCATCTAATAAAGTCGAGACGGTTTCCATGCTGTCATTGACGGCATATTGATCCAGGAACGGTATAAATAAATTTTTCATTAAATAGAAGTAGTCATATATGGTAAATAAAACAGGCTGTATCATTAATCCGGTCGTGGGATGACGATCGCTTTATCGTAACCGGATTAATGATACCTCCTATTTTCAGACTTTATTTAAAATAGCCAAGGTTTTGACCCAATGGCGCATCCTTATTGAGGTCAATTTCAGTCTGCGGAATCGGTAAAAGCACATTGTGAGGCTTAATGGTCGTATTTTCCTTAAAGTTTAAGCGCTGTACCCTATCCAGTAAAGTTCCTGTTCGTACCAGAGTCATTCTTCTATTTTCCTCGCCAATCAATTCTCTTGCGCGTTCATCTAAAATAAAATCAAGTGTAATATCAGCTGCAGATACCTGTGCAGCATTTGCTCTGGTTCTTAATTTATTGATGCTGATTGCAGCACCACCAGGGTTGTTTTGCTTGAGTTGTGCTTCTGCCAACAATAAATAAGTTTCACCCAAACGCATCATAATTAAATCTTTATAAGATCCAGTACCAGTGGGATCTGTAGGGATAAAATGATTCCATTTTGTAGTGTAAGGAACAAGATGAAACAGGGTATCCGCGTTAGGTATGATTACTTTTTTTCCGACTAGCAAGGGTTTACTTGGGTCGTTGTAATAAAAGTCACGACGAAGATTGTATTTAGAATTACGCATATCATTAGCCCCTGAGGTTGTGTATAGTTTTTTTACCACCCAAGGACTTAAACGTAGACGGCCGATACCACGTCCACCTAATGAATCACAAACCACTAGTCCCCCCGTACTGGCGCCACTATAAAAAGGCACCCAAACTCTACGGTGTTGATCCAAATTCGCCGCACCGCCTGGAATATTGTATTCCAACTCCTGCACCCAAATGGCTTCAGTATTTCCCTGACGACGACGTTGATTACCAGTAATAAACATATCCGCGAAAGGATCACCTGGTTCAGTTTTCTTAACTCCGTATCTGGCATTCACTAAACTAAACTTATTACCGGTAATAATCGCTTGGCATTGTGCCTCGGCTAAATCATTTTTACCCTGTCTCAAATACACTTCTGCAAATAATTGCTGAGCGGCTTCTTTACTGATACGGCCTGGTTTAGAAACCTGATCTATAGCCGGTAAGTTAACCGTAGCGTATAAAAGATCATCATTCATAAATTTGTTTAAATCGGCTACGCTGGCACGGGTAAAATCTGTTTTAGGCTCATCATACGGGCGATCAACCAGGGGAACTTCTCCCCATAAGGTAACCAGGAAATTGTAAGCATAAGCTCTATAAAAGCGGGCTTCAGCAGTGTATAATTGTCGTTGAGCGTCAGTTAAAGCAGCCGAAGGATCTGCTGTACCTCTCAAAATTTGATTAGCGTTGGTAATCACTCTATAAGCCCAGGTCCAGTAGAATACGGATGCCGCATCTGGAGAAGCAAGAAGCGAATAATTATGGTAAGGTATGGATTCACCACCTTCCCCACCAAAACACGCTACATCCGTTCCCACTTGAAAAACACAAAGTAACGACTGTAAAGCCTGCAGGGTATATTGCTCTCTAACAGAAGCCTGTAGTCCTGCAATCCCGGCTTCCAAACCGGCAACATTTTTAAAACTATTAACTGGCGAATAACTAGAGTCAGATTTTTCATCTAAAAAACTCTTACTGCAAGAAATTAAGCCAACACTTGCAATAAATATGAATGATAAAAGAATATGCTTTTTCATAATTTTATTTTTAAAGATTAACGCAATGTTATGTTTAAACCAACGACAACGCTAGTCACTAATGGGTATACTCCGTAGGTTAGGGGTTGGTTGGCCGATCCAGCTTGTATAGCAGGGGTTGCATTCACACTCAATTCAGGATCTGCTCCAATCCAATTGGTAAAGGTGTGTAGATTACGACCACTCGCAAACACCGACAGACTGCCTAATTTTAACTGCTCTGCAGCTTTATTAGATAAGTTGTAGCTAAGCGTGATGTCTTTTATTCTAAAATAGTTTTGTTTTGATGGATAAGCATACAAACGTGGATTAGTAAAGCTTAAAGAAGGCGCCTCATTATTGTTGTTTTCTGCCGTCCAATATTGAAGTTCTCTTGGCGTATTTACCCGACCACCATAACCTTGAAGGTTTAGCATCGGATTATTGATCAAGGATCCCTGAGAAGTTTGAACGAAAACACTCAGTCCAAAATTTTTGTATTTAAAATTATTGATCATACCGCCGGTCCATTTAGGCAAACTGTTGCCCAAATAAGACTTATCTGCTTCCGTAATTTTTTTATCGCCATTAAGATCAGCAAACTTTAAATCTCCAGGCTTTGCAGTCGGATCAACATTTGAAGGATCTTCACCGGTTTGCCAAATGCCTTCTAACGTATAATCATAGATGGCATACAATGATTTACCAATAAACCATTTGTTACCTATATCATCTAAATTATCGCCATACAAGGAAACAATTTTGTTTCTGCTGGCTGAGAAGTTAAAGTTTGTAGACCAGGTAAAATTGTCATTTTTAATGTTTACTGTATTTAAAGTAAATTCTATCCCTTTGTTCGATACTTTACCCAAGTTGTCAAAGATGATCGGGTAACCGATGATGGCTGGTAACTTACGTTTCAATAACACATCTTTAGTTTCCGTTTTATATACCTCTACAGTACCCGAAATCCTGCTGCCAAATAAAGAGAAATCAACCGCTAAGTTTGTACCGGTAGTACTTTCCCAATTTAGATTTATATTTCCTAATACTCCATTAACAAGTGCAGAACTAGACAATAATCCAGTAGTAGTTACGCCATTGTAGATATACTTGGTGACTCCTTGGGTGGTAATCGTCTGATAAGCATTAATCGCTTGATTTCCAGACTTTCCATACGAAGCTCTCAACTTGATATTATCAATTTGTGATACATTTTTTAAAAAACTCTCATTAGAAATATTCCAACCTAAAGCAATGGAAGGAAAGGTGCCATACTTACTTGTTCCTGATCCGAAAGCCGAATATCCATCCCTTCTTACTGTGGCTGTAATTAAATATTTACTCTTATAAGAATAATTTAAACGGCCCATTTGAGAAATCATCGCATCTCTGGAATAAGTAGAACCGGCCTCAATTGTTCCCGCTGCGCCAACGTTATTGAAGGATAAATCATCATTTACGAAGGTGCTCCCTTTAACAGTTAGCCTCGTATATTCCTTCTCTTGTGCGCCGTACAACGCCGTTACATCCAAATGGTGATCATTCCAATCTTTATTGTAAGAAAGGATGTGCTCTAATAACCAACCTTGAGTTTCTGTTTTTTCTCTAAATGCCGTTCCGTTTAAAGTATTACCTGCATCCGGGCCAGCATAAGTGTCTTCGGTAGTAGGCTGAAAAGTATAGTTTCCATTGAACCTATATTTTAATCCTGGAATAAAAGCTGGCTTAACTTCGGCATAAAAAGTACCATTCAAGTTCTTTTTACGATCTTGCACATCACTATTTAAACCCAACATTGGACTTTTAAAAAGGGTTTCGCTAAACATTGGATAAATCGTATAATCCCCATTTGGCTCATACAAGCGTCCATAAGGGCTCATCTGCATTGCACTACTGTAACTTACCTTTCCCCCATCCGCATTGTTGTTAGAGAAAAATAGCGAGGTACCCGCTGTTAACCATGAGGTAACCGTCGCATCCAAATTAGAGCGTACAGAAGCACGATTAAATTGATAGCCTTTTAATACCCCTACTTGTTTTTGATACGCTCCAGATACGAAATATTTAATCTTCTCTGTACCTCCAGAAATGCTCAGGTTATGATCTTGAATACTACCAGATTGAGAGATTTCCTTCATCCAATCTACAGTAGTACCGGCATTATAATTTGGAACTTCATATTGGTTAGGTACCGGTGGATTATTAGGCGTCCGGTTCATCTGCTTTGAAAAATCCAGATATTTCTGAACATATGCTGGCCCCTCTAATGGATGTAAATTTTTGTTCTGGTACTCTGGGCCGGCGTAAACACTGTATCTAATCGTAGGCTCTCCTGTTTTTCCTCTTTTTGTGGTGATTAAGATTACACCACTAGAACCACGTGTTCCATAAATAGCTACTGCTGATGCATCCTTAAGGATCTCAATAGAGGCAATGTCATTAGGGTTAATGTCATTCATGGAACCGCCCAGATTACTAAATGGTACTCCATCAATAACTGTTAGTGGTCCGGTACCCGCATTGATAGAGTTCACCCCTCTAACCAATACCGTTGGCGAACTACCCGGTACAGATGAGGTTGAGGAAACATTTAGCCCCGCAGTCGTACCTTCAATGGCGGAAAGCACGTTGGTAACCGGCAGGTCAGATAACCTTTCCTTTGGTACCGAAGTTACCGATCCGGTGATATCCGAACGTTTTTGCGTACCATACCCCACTACCACTACCTCGTTCATTTGGTATTTACCTTCATCAATCAACATGGTTACATTGATTACTGACTTGTTACCCACGCTGATGTTTTGCGAAACATAGCCCAGATAACTAAAGATTAAGGTTGAACCTTCCGGTGCAGTGAGTTGATATTCACCAGAAGCATTAGTTTTAGTACCAATCTTGCTATCCTTAACAGTAACCGTGACGCCCGACAATGCAGCACCGCCCTCGCCCTTTACTGTACCTTTTATTGTTACATCCTTAGCGCGATTGATCGCTATGGTTTTATGATTTGTTTCCTTCAGAAACTTCTCCGAAGCTGCGTTTACACTTGAAGAGAGTATTAAAACAGAAGTGCATAAGAAAGCTTGCTTAAATAGTTGTTTTTTCATCCTTTTGAATTAAAATTTTTTAATAATTACAGGGATATAATGTCCCATCAGAATTTGCCTCTTAAGCTAATGTTAGTTTGTTTCCGTGTTCATATCTTGTTTGGTTTAGGTTATGCTTGTTTATATTTGGTTGAATTGAAAGGTTATTTTTGATGATGCTAGTTGGCCTTACTCATGAGTTCCGACTCTTGCACATTGTTCTTTTTAAATGTGGGCAACCAACGTTTGATCAGGTGTCCGTAAAAGGCATAAAACATGAGGTAGAGGTAGCAAGGAAACAATATCCAGTATGCTGTTCTTACATCATATAAATCGGCTACATGACCATATATCAATGGGAAAATAGCACTACCACAGAGTGCCATAATCAACATAGATGCCCCGACCTTTGTAAATCGGCCAAGGTTATTTAAAGCCAATGGCCAAATCCCTGCCCAAACCAATGAGTTGGCTAAGCCCAACAACACAATAAACCAGATGGAGATATCAATCGTATGACCCAAGATGGTATGAGCACCGGAGCTGTAAATAATTAAAAGGGTTAATATGGCGCCCAAAAGGGTACAAAAACGCAGGACATTCACTTGCGAAATGTATTTTGGAATCAAGACGATGCCTAAGCCGTAGCCTATAATGGTCGTAAATAAAGTATAAGAGGGAAAAACTTTAGCTTCCATAATGGGCATCCCCATTACACTTGCATAACCAATGATGGTATCGATAGCAATTACCTGTGTACCTACGTGAAAGAATATGGCTAAAACCCCTAGTATTAAATAAGGAAAATCAAACAGGCTTTTCTTATCTGCATTGATGATGGTTAGCTCTTCGTTCTCCTGTTCGGTATCAATTTCTGGCAGTGGAGAAAAACGGATTAATATTCCAAGTGTAGCCAATACAGTACCCAAAACACCATATGGAAGAATTACTCTTCTAATTAACTCATCTAAAACTACACCTCTTTCAGTAGCGCCCATTAAAGGCAATTGCTTTAACATTTCGTTGTCGGCAACCTTAAATATCACATGAGCAAATATGAGCGGAGCCAAAATACCCGCCCCTTTATTACATATGCCCATAAAGCTAATGCGCTTTGCGGCTTTCTCTATAGGGCCTAAAATGGTGATGTAAGGATTCGCAGCAGTTTGCAATATGGCTAAACCCGATCCTATAGTAAATAGGCCAACAAGAAACACTTCATAGGTTCTACCGAGTGCGGCTGGGATAAATATAAATACGCCTATAGCCATCACCCAAAGGCCATACATGATTCCTTTTTTGAATCCTACCCGCTTCAACAGATAAGAAGAAGGTAGCGACATAATGAAATAAGAGATATAAAAGGCAAAGGCTACGAGGTAGGATTGAAAATTGCTCAGTTCGCAAGCGATTTTGAAATAAGGAATTAAGATTGCGTTGATCCAGGTGATAAAACCGAAGACAAAAAACAAGCCTCCTAGAATAAACATAGAAATTAACGTCTCTCTTGAACTAAGTGAATTTACTTTTACTGATCCCATCTGTTTTTTTATTTAAACATCGCATTAAATCATTAATAAAAAGGGCTATCACTATTACGTTAACGTACCCGTAAATGAATTAAAAAAATTCGCTTTGATTATTTTTAATTAAAGCGAGTTTCAATACTCCTAACAACCTGCCTATATTTGGTACGTTGAACGTTTTAACGTTAACGTACACGAATATATAAACTTTTTATTCAAACAAGAATTTTTATTGATTTTTTTATCTTTTCTGAATTGCGCACGCTTGCGTGCGCAATTGGTTTACTCTTCCCTACTTTTGATTTCTTTATTCATCTCTTCTATCAATTGTTGCGCTGTAGGTAGATACAACTGATACTTGCTAGCTACAATAGTCTGATTGTTTTCAGGCAGTGTAAACTTAACCAGTGCATCATTTTTATCTGCGCAAAGTAATATCCCAATTGTTGGATTTTCAGTTGGTAGTTTTTCCATACGGTCATAATAATTAACATACATCTGCATCTGGCCGATATCACCATGGGTTAGCTTATTCTTTTTTATCTCAAGGATAACAAAGCAAGACAGTAACCTATTGTATAGTACTAAATCACAAAAGAAATCATCACCACCTATATGAATCCGTTTTTGTCTGGCTACAAATGAAAAGCCATTACCAAGTTCTAATAGAAATTCCTGCAGGTGTGTAATAATTGCAGATTCAAGGTCACGCTCATAATAAGACGATTCCTTTTGGAGACCAAGAAACTCCAGATACATTGGATCTTTGATAATCTGTTTGGCATCAGTAGGCCATTGTTCTGCTTTTGCAACTGCCATTACAGCTTCCTGATCGTTACTCATTAAAAGTCGCTCAAATAGATTGCTGTTAATTTGTCGTTCGAGTTGGCGAACTGACCAATTATTCTTTACTGTCTCAGCTATATAGAATTCTATTTTATCTAATTTTTCTATTCTAAGAAGCACTTTATACTGACTCCAACTCAATTGCGAATACAGTGTATTCGCAATTGGAAACACTCGATAAAATTGTCGAAATAACTCTATCTGTCTTCGAGAATAACCTTTACCAAATTCTGGCTCCAAAGAATATGCAATCTGTTTTACAATATATTTCCCATAATCGGCTCTGTCCTTCCCCTCCTGTTCTTCCAGAAAAATCCGCTGACCAATATACCAGTACATCAAAACTCTTTCAGTATCAACAGCACGTATAGCTTTTTCCTTGGCACTATTAATAATACTCTTAATATCGGATATAACATTGTCGCTTAACATCATATAAATAAAATATAAGCAAACCTCAAAAGATATCTAACGATAAACCTTACATCGATAAAATTCTGCGTTAAACATCAAATAATTCAATTTTTCTGCTATAAAATAGTGTTGGGCAGGAGTTAAAATGGATGCTACATAATATTATTTCGACTAACGAACCGACAGGGTAAAAAACAAAAGCCCCTTTTTGATCAATAGATCAGAAAGGGGCTTCATTTTAGTAAAAAATAAACTTACTTACTCAACCATTCATTCAATACCGCTTTCAGTTTTGGATCACTTGGGCGAGCCGAATCAACATCGATAATATTCCCATTTTTATCAAAAAGCATAAACCTCGGAATACCATTAATTTTATAATCCCTTGAGATTTCCGCTCCCGGTCCGGAATGAATCTGTACACCTCCTAATTGCGCATCAGCGACATACTTTTTCCATTTTTCCTTGTCCTTTTGATCATCCACAGACACGCTTAAAAATGCGACATCTTTACCATGGAATTCCTCTTCCAGTTTTTTTAAGGAAGGGATCTCTTTTACACAAGGACCACACCAGGTCGCCCAAACATCCACCAACACCAACTTACCTTTAAAATCGCTTAAAGAAACCATTTTGTCATTCACATCTGGATAAGTAAAGCCAAAGGCCTTCGCTCCTGTTTTGTAAACCGAATTTTTAGCTTCAATTGCTGCTGCACGCATTTTCTGGTCCTCCCGAGTAAAATACTTACCGTAGTCATCAACGATTTGACTGTATTTATTGTAAGATCTGGCCAGCGCAGCATACATCAATGCATAATCCCCTTTCAACTGATCGTTGGGAATAGACATTAAGTTTTTATCAAAATCATAACCTAAGCCCTTGTTTTTAAAAGCAACAAGGTTATTCAACATATTTATGCCATAAGGAAAACGAAGCAAGACCTCATTTTGAAGGAAATGATCTGCATTAAAATTTTTGATATAAGGCGAATAATCACTTTCATCAGGTTTAGAAGCAGAAGGATACAACAATAAGGTTAAAGTATAATAGCCAAGGTCATAATCTGTGGTTTGACGCATGAGTTGATCAAAATCGCTATTCCCGGTTTTAACGGCAGCACCAAAAGGTTTTGATTTAGCAACAGCCTCTTCCAGCATTGGAAAAAACTCTTTAAAGGATCTGGAACCACGATTAAAATAAATCGTTTTACGCTCCAGCTTATAAGTGGTCTTATACCATTGTTCCAATACCAAATTCTCCTTATTATTCTTTCCCTTAAGGATATATGAAGTATCTGTCAATTCCAGGTTAATCTGGTCATTACCTTTCACATATAGCTTATACTTATCCTGCGTACCATTATTTACCGTTCCAAAGCCGACAAGGTAATACCCTTTATAGGCCGGTTTAAATTTAAAAGCAAAAGCACCATTAGCAGTTGGCTTTACAGAAGCAATTTCTTCCATTTGCCCCTGATTTACACTAAATAGCTTTACATAGTCTGGTTTTGTCTTTTTTGAAATTCCTTTGATCTCAGTTTCCTGAGCGCTCAGCCTTAAAAAGGAACCCAATATAATTGCGAAAAATACGCAATATGTTTTCAATAGTTTCATGATCCTGATTGGTTTAGAAGTTCAGTCAAATAAATTTTCAATATGGGATTAGAGGGGCGTTTACAGCTATTGTTATCAATCATCTTACCTGCTTTATCTAAAATCACGAAACGAGGGATTCCACTTTTTCCAATTTTATCAAAAAACGTATCTTTTTTGCCAATCATAATTAACTGATGACCGCTCATATTACGTTTCTGCAAAAATCTTTTCCATGATTCGACATCATAATCGCAGGACACGGAAAGAAATACGATGTCTTTACCCTGCATTTCATGTTCTAAATGCTTTAAGTAAGGCATTTCAGCGATGCAGGGCTTACAACCTGTATTCCAGATGTCAACATAAACCAGTTTACCTTTAAAATCTTTAATAGATACTTGTTCGCCCTTAGCATTTTGAAATGTAAATTGACTCATATCAGTGCCCGGTAAAGCGGTTTTATAAAGATTCATTGCCATCGCCATTTTTGGCTTCAAAGCCTTTATTTTGGCAAAAATAGCAGGGTTTTTAATCAGTGGTAAAGCAGCGTTAATTTCCTTTTGAATGGACACCAAGTCCCCTGCGGATGCAGAATAGCTAAGACAAGCTGTTATATAAGCCTCTCTTAGTTTTTGATTTTCGATCGCATTACCAAAATCAGCTAACCAGGTGTGCGCTTTACGTACTTTCAATTGCCCAGCGCTCATTTTAGCATACATCAGCTCGGTAATCAATTGTCGCCAATTGGGATAGGCCATAATTTCAGGCACTAATCGAATATTCAAATCCACATCGACTTCCTTGATCAGGGTATCTGTACCATGCATCTTCGATTCCAGAACTGGTCCAAATATTTTATCCAGATAGGCTCCCTGAGCTTTTGTCTCGCTAGCAAATACCCAACCACAAACAATAATTAATGCCAGTTTTAGTATTTGTTTCATAATTAAATCTTGTTGGCTTGTTCAATCTCTTCAATAATCCTTTTTGTACCTGAAAACTTCTCTGTAATCAACAATACATAACGGGCATCCACACAAATCACCTTATGCAGGTCTTTTTCAAAATTAAATTCCCTGGTCATCGACTCCCAGTTACAATCGAACACCAATCCGATGAGCTGCCCATCAGCATTCATCATTGGGCTACCAGAATTACCGCCTGTAACATCGCCATTGGTGACAAAACAAACTGGCATATCCCCATTCACACCATATTTTCCAAAATCCTTCTTTTCCCAAAGGTTTTGCAAATCCTTATTTAGAAAATAATCTGGGTTAACGTTGTTCGCTTTTGCAATTAAGCTACTTAAGGATGTTTGGAATGGAACAACTTTACCATCCAACACCAGGTCAGAAACTGTTCCATAAGAAAGCCGGATGGTTTTATCAGCATCAGGATAATACTTGCCACCATTAAATTCTGAAATGCTATTATAATAAGCATCAGCAATTTTAAAAATCTTACCAGAACTTGATTCAGCCGCCTTAAACACCTCTCCTTGCTTTTTATCAATAGATTGCATCAATTGGGCCATAGGATCATTGTTTAGAGACGTTGGCTTTTTTAGCCATTTTTGCAATTTCGTAGAATCTGCAAAAACAGAGGTTTCAAATATCTCATCAATATACTGCGCTATTTGTGCATCCGTATTCAGGTTCTTTAAGGCAAATATTTCTGGTCGTAGCTCCGAAGGCAAACTATCTTTGATAATTTTAATCATGGCCATAGCAAGACGTTTTTCAACGGCCATGTCCATTTTCTTGTAGTACATGCGAGTATTAACCGAAAGATTTTTATTACCAGCAGGATATTTTTTCAAATCTGCATCATAATTATAAAATCCTCTACCAAAAGCATTAAGAAATTCGGCAATACCACTAGTTGTATTAAAACATTCCGTATAATAAGTTTGCGCTCGCTTAAACTGTGCCCTTGCCTCAATTGCGGCTTTCAAATCCTGCAAAGTATTTGCATATTTTGTTTTCCTTGTTTCATCCTGCATCACCCAATTCGTCCAACGCTTTTGGTAAGCTTCCTTTTTATCAAGGATATGTAGCTTATCTACCCAAAAGTTCATCCCTATTGCATTCTTATAATAGTTAGCCGAGTTTGCATATTTTTCAGCATACAGCTGCTTCATCGCATTACTTTTCGCCATTTCATTCTCTAAGATAGATTGCGAAAGGGCTCTTACAGCAATCATCGGCGGATTTAACACCTGCGTTTTTTGCCAGATCTGCACCGAAGTTGCATTACGTTCCGACATACCGGGATAGCCCATCGACATTGCAAAATCACCCTTTTTATAGCCTGCCCTTGAGATATGTAAATAGTTCTTTACCACCAATGGCACATTGTTTTTAGAATAAGGAGCTGGTTTTCCATTCTTATCCGCATAAACTCTGAAATACGCAAAATCTGCGCTTTGCCTTGGCCACATCCAGTTATCTGTCTCGCCACCAAATTTGGCTACATTTTTTGGTGGAACACCCACCAAACGAACATCTCTGTATTGCAATTGCAAGAAAAGCACAAACAGGGTATTGTTCTTGTAAGGTTTGATTACGATTTTATATCCTGGATATTGTTGCTGATATTTTTTGGAAACAGCTGCCATTGCAGTATTTATATTAGCAATAGCATCTTTCGACAACTGTTCCTTTACTTCAGGACTTACATTCAATATTTTTTTATTGATGGTAACGGCAAGATCACCAACACTAAGTTCTTCTTCCTGTTTTTTAGCCCAAAATCCAGTTTTAAAGATGTCATTAGTTGGCGAAATGTATTGCTGGATCGCACCATACGAGCAATGGTAATTAGTGAGTACCAATCCTGATCCTGAAATCAGGGAGCCGGTACAACCCGAACCAACGGCAACTACCGCTTCGGTAAGCGAGCCTTCATTTTCACCTGTTAATTTTTCAATTGGGATCATTAAGCCCATTGCTTTCAGCTCCTCAACATTGTATTGTTTCAACAATGCGAGTAACCACATCCCCTCATCTGCACGCAGCTGAGGGGTAAAAGCGAATAGCAATCCAACCAGTATCGCCCATTTTGAAATGGCTTTTTTATACATATTCAATTTTTTGTTTTTAGTAATATGAGTAGGTAGTTGTGTGGTGTATTTTATTTATTTTTTCGCAGCAAATATGGATTCCATTAGTTTGTCAAGCGCTTCGCCTCTCAAACCTTCTGCAATAATTTTCCCAGTAGGATCAATGATCCAAATTGCAGGAATACCATCAATACCATATTTTTGAGCAATTGGTGATTTTACGCCACCTACCAGGTCAGAAGCATGTCGCCATACCATACCATCTTTCACAATAGCTTCATTCCAAGGTTTAATTTCGTGATCTAAAGAGAAAGAAATCACTTCCAAACCTTTGCCTTTGTATTTCTCGTACAATTCTTTTGTATGTGGGTTTTCGGCACGACAAGGCACACACCATGAAGCCCAAAAATCTAGCATCACATACTTTCCACGGAAAGATGACAGCGAGATTTTCGATTTACCATCCGGCTGAAGTACATTAAAGTCTGGAGCAATTGCACCTGGAGCTACTTTACGTAAAATATCAGCACGTTTTTTCATTGCAATATAATACGGGTGTGTTGGGAATGTAGCTGCAAAGATCTTTAAAGCGGCATCGATCTCGTCGTATTTCATCATCATCAATGGTCCTTTAGTCAAATATAAAGCAACTATAGATTTCGGGTAGTTTTTAGCTAATGAATCTGTATATCCCTTTTTCTCATCTTGCATTTTCTTAAAAAATGCCATTTTCTCCTCTTTACTAAGCTTAGTACCACTCATGTTCATGGCATTGCTTTTCATGGTTTGTTCACGTGTAAAGATTTGATAGTTGTTCCAGCGAGCGTTTTCAGGTGTTCCTTTTATTTCTGCCATGTACAACTTTTTGATGTCACCGGTGATTTCCACCTGACCTTTCTCTGCAACAAAAGCAGTGCTTCCTCTCAAACCCTCAATCTGCAAATCATACAGTTGATTGCCTACCGTTTCAGGCAAGGAAAGGGAAAAAGTACCATCAGCTTTAATGGGTCCTTCTTGGATGATATGATCTCTACCATGATCCCCGCCGCTAATCTTCACAATTACTTTCGAATCTGTTGTCAGACCAGAGATTTTTCCTTTCACTACGCAATAAGGATTTGCTGCAAAACTTTGCAGACTTAAAAGAGAGATACCTAATAGGGTAGCAATATGCTTTAATGATTTGTTCATTTTTCTAGTTTTATAATATGTTCAATAGGTTGTTCTGTATTTATCTGGTTTTGTAATTCATTCCAGCGATTTTTCCGAAACCGGTGTAAGCTTTTACCGCGCCAAACACTCCACTTACTTCATTTACGTCAATTTGCAAAAGAGTCCCTACTTTTGTTGTTGGGTTGTAAAGTGCAACATAAAGGAGTTTTCCATCATTAGGATGGACAGGATTTGTCGTTACCTTCAATATTTTCATGCCGGTAATCACATTGCCAGGATATGATGCGGTTACATCGTAACTTAGTGTTGACAGCTTACTACCGGAATAGTCGTTCTGATAAATTTTGGTATCTGTAGCATAATACATTACGTTGGCTTTATTACCAAAGGCGAAGAATTTTGCATTATTAAGATCAGTAGCCGTACTGATGTTGATACGGTCAAGACCTCTGAATCCATCATCAGCCTTATCAAAATTACATACAAACAATTCGCGGGAATTCGAATTACCTTGATCCTGCATTACGCAAAACCATCCTTTTGCAAAACCATGTTCCGCATAAACCATTTCCTTTCCTACATTGTTCATGTCAAATTTGGCTGTTCCACCTCCCGGCCAGGGTTTAAACTTTTTCACAGTTCGCTGAAAATCAATAAATAAGAACCGCTTATTGCTCATATCATAAATGACACCGTAATAAGTACCACTGAAAATAGTACCAATAAAAGGTGCCGCTACATAATCCTCACCAAAACATCGTACGCCAAATTGGTTATATACACTAGGCGTAGGCTGAGGAATAAAATACAAGCCACCCTTATTAATTAGCAACTCATTATAGCTCCAACCCGCGTAGGCCTGATACTCAATTTCAGAGGCTAAAAGTGGGTTGATAAACATATTGCTATAAGTATTCTTAATTCTAAGGTCATCACCACTCACACGGTAGCCGCCTTGGTTAGTCTTGGTAAATGCGTCCACCCAATGCTGCCCCATATAGATCACATTAGCACCCTCTCCCGGTATTTTAGCACCATTGGTTTCTGAATACACATTGGGCTGAACATAATCCGTATTAGGAGGCAATAGCGTACCCAGCAACTTGTTATTTACGACAATACTGATATCACAGCTTGTATTGTCTCCATGCAAGATCATCCATCCAGGTGATGCATAAGAACCAATCGTAAATGGCATCTTCACTATTTGTGTAATTCCACCATTCGCATTGTCTTTCACGTACAATACCAGCATGTAACTTCCAGGTGCATCAATCACCTTATAAGACAACTTTTTAGCCGTCCCTACCTGCTTGTTAAAAAAGATACCCGTCGCAGGATCCGGCGTAAAACTCTGCTGAATCAACCGCCACTCGTAAGCTAAATTTCCCGGAGCTTCTGGCGTATTAACCACATCCTGCTCAACGGTTTCATTTTGTTTAACAAAAAAAGCACGCTTCATTGCTGTTGTATCAACAAAACTGGTACTCAAATCTTTATAGGTATAGTTGCCCTCGTCTTTGGCACAACCAAATAAAAACAACACAATTGCAGCTAAAACCGCAAAACAATAATTATATTTTTTCATCGTATATAATTTATTTTCGATTAACCATTACCACCAATACCCGTGAATACAGGGAACCCAACAGTACCGAGTTCATCTGTTAAAGGCGTATTTCCAGGTGTATTATTGTAGTCTAACAAAGCCTGTCTGACTAAGAAATTACAATTAGAAAGTAAGACCAAATTCATTGGGTCCGGGAGCTCCGTGAGTTTGCAAGCTTTCAGGATAAAAGCATACCTGGTTTCAGTAAAGGTTCCAAAGGCACTCAAATAGTTCGACTTGTCCCAGATATCTGGCTTCAGGAATTTATCTCCCCATATAAACACCGCCTTCTTATACCGTTCAAAACCTACCTTGAAGTTCTGATTTTCGGCCACCTCTATTTCCAAACGCACTGATTTATCCTTTAAACCTGTTTTGTATATGACTATTGGAATGCGCACTGAAAAAGCATTGGCAGGTATAATCTTGCTTTCAAACTTAAAGTTCAAGCCTTCTACAGCTGTAGTCCTCTCCTTATTGATTTTAATGCCTATTTCCCGGTCTTGTGGAGCAGCATTTCCCATTATATTGGCCGTAAACCAAAGTGTATCATGGTCCGTAATTTCCGGCTTCGCAGGGAAAGAATAAATAATAGAATCACGGAGCGCAATGCTACCACTTCCAGGGATCTGAAAAAACAAACGAGGATCATTTTCATAACCAGGTATATCTTTATTACTACAGCCGCTTAAAAGTGCGCTGAGTGAAAAGACTAAAGCACATATTTTTATTACTGCTTTCATTTTAATATTTTTTATTTGAATAATCTGAACTTATCTATTTACCGAATTCAATTTCACTGTCGGGCTTTGGAAATACCAATTGGACATCTGTTAAAGCAATAGAACTCGGCGGAAATTTAGCTTGCTTTGTCCTTTTACAATACCCGAATAATTGACCTTCAGCCTGAAACTCTTTTCTATATTCTTTTAAAATTTCTGCCTGTACCTGTGCATCTGTTAATGAAGCAGAAAGCAGTGTTGTAATTCCTCTATGTGTTCTTACTTCATTAAGCAGGTCTGCGGCTTTGCTATTGTCTATTCCTACATTACATTCGGCAGCGATATAGTTCATTTCCGAACGTCTGATCAATGGAATCATCGATGCATACGGCTTCTTATAATTGTCGGGCTGATAGAATTTATAAACGATATAGCTCGTACCGGATATTCTTGAAGTATATAACTTACGATAATCATTTGCTCCTATAGTCGTCACCTCATACATCGACTCGTAATTAAAGGAGCTTTTTAATAGCTGATCTGCTGGAAAGGCCGAGATAAACCACCTATTCGCAATGGTCTTCAGGTCAAATACATTCAGCGCAAAAAGGTTTTCTGTTGAGAAAGTGAAATCTTTATCCGCATCTGCAGTAGCCGATATATTTGAACTTAGAATCCAGGGAAATATCTGGTTGCCAGCCTGAATAACCGCCATTGCATTTGCAAGGGCATTTACCTTATCATTTTTCCACAAATAGGCTCTTGCAGCAATTCCTTTTACGGCAAAATAGTTCAGTCGTTGGTGACGATTGTTTAAAAACTCATCACTTGATGAAATCTTAATTCCTTTTTTAATAGGATCTACGTTCAGGTTTAAAGCAGCATCCTCCAGATCCTTTACAATAAACTCCATAACTTCATTACCTGTTGAAGATGGTGTTACATTGATATCCAGACTCTTCATATAAGGAATCGCCTTTTTTGTCAAATCAGTGGAGGCAAAATTGCGCATCAGATCCAAATGAATAAAAGCTCTAATGGCCAATGCTTCGCCCTTAATGAGCTGATAATTATCTCCCGTAAACAAGGCTTTGTCATTGTCGATGTTATCCAGGATATTGTTAACATTAGCCAATACATTATACATCCCTCTCCACATCCCATCAATTTTCGCACGAACATTCACGTCACTGATGTACTTAAACTGTGCTACACTGTTATAAGTTGAGTTGTTAAAAGTATCATATTGTTGAGCTACAGCATCCATGAAACCAAAAGTCAACTCACGACCGTATAGGGACTCCGATTTCATTAAAGTATAACATCCGATCAAAGCATCTTTATATCCCTGCTCGGTTTCCAGCAGCACATCTGATTTGACCTTTGTACGAGGCTGTACATCCAACCATTTTTTACAAGAGCTGGTAAATAGCATTACGACAATTGTCATTAAGCCTACGATTAATCTATTTCTCATTTCTTTTTTCTTTTAGGTTTATAAAAAATACGCCATTAAAAGTTTGCGGTAACCGTGAAGGTGCCATAACGCGCAAATGGATAAGAAGTTCCTCTTTCCACACGTACAGTGGAGAACCTGGCCACGTCATTCATATTTAACATGACCTGCAAACGTTGCATACCTAATTTCTTGACAAAACTGTATCGATAGAAATCATAGCCTACGTTAATAGATGATATATTCAGCTCATTTAAATCTTGTACAAATCTCGAAGTAGCCAAGGTACGTCCACTTGATGTAGATGCAGCAATATTTTTAAACAGTACATTATCGCCCGGTTTTTTCCAGCTCGCATAGTAAGCACGGTTATCCACATTGTAGTTCAATTGCGCATTCTCTACCTTGTCAATTAAGGTTTGATTATAAATCTGACCACCTGTTTTAAATTGACCAATAACACCAATGTTAAAACCTTTATAGTCAAAACTTGCACCTATATTACCAAATACTTTAGGCTGGTTTATACCGACTACAACCTTATCTTTCGCATCCCAGACATCTGTAAGGGTTCCATCCAATTTTACAAATATTTCCTTTCCTGTAGCTGGATCAATTCCTTTAGAAGGTACCCCCCAAATCGCATCCAATGATTGTCCTTCCTGGAACCTAACCACTGGCTTATTGCTTGTAGTCGACAATACATCCTGCGCATTGGTGATGCTCTGCAATGAATTGGAGATTTTTACGATTTTATTGCTATTGGATATGCCATTAACAAATACATTTAGCGATCTTCTGATAGATGGATCAACTAACATTCTGTAATTTACTTTAACTTCTATACCTGTATTACGAATCTGTCCCAAATTGGCTTTATAGGAGTCAAAACCTAATGATGGTGGCGTAGTAATATCCGTTAAAAGATTCGTAGTAATCGCATTATACAGATCCACACGCAAACCTAAACGTGAAAATAGTTGCGCATCTAAACCAATATTATAATCCAGTTTCTGTTGCCATTTCAAATCAGAATTGGCTAAACCATTCAGAAAGGTGCCGAGCATTCCCTGATAGGATTGATCAACAAAATAGTTATATAGCAACATCGCCTGGTAAGAATTGAAGTTCTGCGAGCCTGTATAGCCCATAGAGCCTCTTAGTTTTAGCTGATTGATTGCCTTATTTCCTTTCAAAAAACTCTCGTTTTGCAAATTCCATCCCGCACCGGCCGACCAGAAAGTGCCCCAAGGGTTGTCTGCACCGAATTGCGAAGAAGCAGTGGCACGTATCGATAAATCTGCAAAATATCTGTCATCATAGGAATAATTCGCTGCTGCCAAGCCACCTAGCTCACGGTTGATCGATTCGCTTCCTGAGGGTTTACCATTCACTGCGTATTGTTTGGCAAAAATGATATTATCCATTTTGTTATTCGGAAAACCTATTGCACTGTATAGGTAATTTTCTGAATTGTCCTCCCGAATATTTGCACCAATATTTGTAAATAAGATATGTTTACCCCATACTTTTGAATAGTTCATATTCACATCACTACTTACCATAGAAGCCTTACCATTTCCTTTATCATAGGTTCCTTTCAAAAAAAGATTATCGCCTGTCAGGCTATTAAACTTGGTATGACTACCTGGGAAAAACACTTCAGTTCCATTCACGGTATTGGTAAATCCAACTCTCCCAATCACTTTAATATCATGATTCACTGTCCACTCCACGTAAGTATTATTGGTAATGTCTGTATACTCGGATGTCGATTTTGTGTTCAGCGTAGCATTGTACAAGGGATTGTAAACGGTCTCTGAAAGCACAGGTCCAATCCCCAAAACCTTACGGATGGTACCATCAGCATTGGTAGGTTCCCAATATGGATTTAACTTGGCATATTCAGAAAACTCTCCGTAAGGCGAGTTCGCAGCTTTTACACCAGAATACTGAAGCTGGTTTCTGAACAATACATTCTTATATCGATAGGTAAGCGATAAAGCTCCACCCAAATTTTTTCTTTCACTTCCCTTCATCACCCCTTGGGTATTGTTTGAAAAGAATGTAAGGCCTGCTCTTAATTTGTCATCACCTGCCTCAAAGCCAAAAGTATGTTTATTGGTGATTCCTGTACGAACAGGTTGCGCCAACCAATCGGTATTTACGCCCCTTTCTACTGCTTTTAAATTGGCGTAATAAAGACTGTCAGCCAGTAGACCAACGATAGGTTGGGTTCTACTATATGCCCCCAATTGTTTTTCAAGTGTTAGTTTCTCAGCGGCATTTGTCAGGTTATAACTGCTCAAATCAGGCAGTTCCAAACCAAGGGTTGCCGTATAGTTGATCCTCAATTCTCCAGGTTTCACTTTTACCGTTTCAATAACGATCACACCATTACCTGCTCTCGAACCATATAAGGCTTTAGCTGAGGCATCTTTTAAAATCGTAACAGATTCAATTCTGTTGATATCCAGATCCGATACCTTTTCAATCGTCATTTCAAAACCATCGACAATAAATAAGGGTTGATTCGGGCTGGTTGTATATTGTCCTTTAAGATCAGGAAATGAGGAAGAACCTCTAATTTGCATATCCGGCATCCTATTGGGATCAGATCCAAAGGAAAGATTGTCCTGAATATTCAGTGAAGGTTCTACGCTTTTCAAACTTTGAAAAACATTGAGGTTTCCTGCTCTCAACAATTCCTCACGGGTAATTTTTGTAGCCGCACCGGTAAAAGTCTCTGTTCTACGATTAAACGGAATACCGGTTACTACCACTTCATTGATGCTCATGTCTTTAAGCTTCATGACGATTTTGAAGGAAGTCTTTCCTCCTACTGGGATATGTTGTCCTTCCATCCCCAAATAGCTAACTTCTAAAACTGCATTTTCTGCAACTTTTAACTGAAACCGGCCATTGTCATCAGTCAGGGCACCATTGCTGGCGCCTGATTCTGATACGGTAGCCCTAGGCAAGGGCTGCTTATTTTCGTCAATAACTTGTCCACTAATTGAAATTTTTCTGGAACCAGTATTTCCGTCTCTTTCCTGCTTCGGGCCAATGACTATACTGTTTGACCTTACAGTAAACTTCAGACCTGAACCTGCAAGGAGCTGTTCTAAAACATTCTCGAGCGATTGATCCTTTATTTTTAAGGTAATTTTTGGTAAAGTGTTTACTTCTTCGTGATTGTACACGATGTAAGACTTTACTTGCTTTTGCAGCATATCTAAAGCGGTCGAAAGTTGAACGCTTTTCACATCCAAACTCACTTTTTGCTTCAATTGCGCCATGATGTTGATAGAGAGGGTTAAAAACAGTAAGGTTAGAAAACCTATTTTTTTAAATCCCTTTTTCGGGACTTTATTTAGGTTGATCAATTCTTCGTAATTTTTTTTCATTAGATTTGGTTTGGTTTAAGTTGAACACAATAAATCCTTGTGCGCTGTCATGCAAATGATTTATAAAAACTTAGCTAAGCGGGTGATGGTTGCACATTGCCCGTTCCTTTTATCTTTTATAGCTTTTCTACGGTCACACTCCTTTCTTTAATTGTAAATTTCAAATTCGATGTTTCCTGGATAATGGTTAGTATATCTTTTAGGGACTCGGTTTGGTCAGCCCGCCCTGTATAATGCAATTGTTTTAACTTTTGATCTTTAAATTCTGTTTCAAAATCATACAATCTTCCGAGTTGTTCCATCAATTCTCCCATCGTGGTGTTTTGGAATACGATCAGGCCATCTTTCCAGGCTACAAAAGGGAAGACATCTACGTCCTGTTTTTTCAGGCTCCCGGTAAATTTATCAAAACTGCCTTGCTGACCTGGAGTCAGGAATACTTGTCTGGTACTATCCAAACTCCCCAGCTTCACTTTCCCCTCAACCAAGGTAGTGATCACCTTCGATGAATAGGTGTTCATGTTAAACGAGGTACCCAGTACCTGAACACTCATTATAGCATTATGCACAATAAAAGGCTTATTGGGGTTCTTAGCTACCTTGAAATAAGCCTCTCCTTTTTCGAGGTATACTTCCCTGGTTTTAGTTGCGCTAAAATTGACCTGATAGGTCAGACGGGAATCGGCATTCAACCAAATTTGGGTTAAATCATCCAATATCAATTTGTAACTAGTTCCTTTAGGAATCACCAGGGTGTTAAAAATCGCTTTGGTACCGTCCTTTTTTTCCGTTTGATAAACCAAACCATTATTGGCATCTGTCTGGATCTGGGCTCCATCGGCATTTGTAATTGACTGCTGTTTACCCAGCTCAACTTCTTTACCGTCTCCAAGAATCAAGGTCACCTTTTTAGAACCAGAATAGGCTTGCTTTTGGCTTAGTAGCGCTTGTTGTTGCCCATTGTCTCTTAAACTGTAATATATGCCCAGGCCGAATGCCACAGGCAATAATAAGATCGCTGCATAGCGCATCAATTTTGAAAACAACGGAACAGTCTGTCTGCCGACAGCTGGTTGTTCTAAATGACGATTAACTAAGCGCCAATCTGCATTCAGATCAATGGCATCAAGAGAAGCCACAGCTTCCTTTAACTTTTGCTGATCTCTAATTTCGGAAATGTAAGCCCTTTCTTCAATAGACAATTTATTGAAGTGATCTTCAGTCACTTCTTCTCCTTGTGCTAAGGAACGAAGGATCTGTTCCCAGTTCGGTTGATCGGTATCGTGTTGTTTGCTCATCATCTAAAAATAAGTCGAAAAAAAATATAGCTCGGGTGACAAGAATGTTAAATAATTATTAAAACATCTTATAAGTACCTGGAATACAAAAACATAAAATAAATAAAAACGAAGGGTTGATTTGGCAATTCGTTTCGTAAAAAGGCGTAAGCTCTCTTTATTTGTGTTTTCACGGTGTTAATAGAAATGTGATTTCGCTCGGCAATTTGGGCATAGGTTAGGCCTTCAAAATTATGGAGCATAAATATATTTCTACATTCTTTTGGAAGTTTATCAATCGTAGCCCGCAGTTTAATATCCAGGTTTTCCCTGTCAAATTGAAGCTCGGCTTCCAACTGGGGATCGAAGCTTTCTTCTAATTCGAGCTCATTTTTTTTAGCTTCAGTAGCTTCTTCCTTCCGCAAATAGGAAATGCAAAGGTTTTTAACCGCACGTGTGGCATAGGATTGGAAAGTACCTGATAATTGCAAGGTTTCTCGACGCTTCCAAAAATCAATATAGAATTCCTGTACCAGGTCTTTTGAAACATCCAAATCCCCAACCACTTGATTGCCCACCAAACACAAAAACTTGTAATGCTTTTGGAATAGTGCTTCAAATTCAGAAATAGTTAAGTAGGCCTGGTCAGCTTGTTCCATTTGTCCCCAAATAAAAATCTATGGAAGTATTTAATTAACAATCGTCTAAGATGAGTATTTATTTGCAAACCTCCTAAAAAACCAATAGTAAGCCAGTAGTCTCCTGGATTAGTCCAAATATTCCGTTTCCAATTTTTGCCCTGATTTCTATTTTTTAAATGTGAATTGATAATTTTTTTCGATTTGTTTTCAGGCCCTTTGCGAGCCGGATAGCACTGCTTAATATGCGTTTACTACTCCTCGTCTGGAGGAGCTCTTTCAATTGGATTTTTCCGAACCAGGTCCGAACCAGGTCCGAACAAAAGCCGACTTAATAACGACTTTGTAAAGAGCCAGAACACCGCCATCCTATAAGGGTAATACAGACCCGAAAATAAGCCTAAAAATTTGTTGAAGGTCTGTGTTTTTGTTTTCATAAACTAAATGTAATACGAATAAAAATAGTGCTTGTCGCGATATGACGCTTTTGTCGCGAAATGACGCATTCGTACGCATTTGTCGTAAAATGACGTTTTAAACCTACCGACCAGCAAGGTCATATCTTCAACTTCAGTTACGAGCCAGGTAAAAAACATAGGTATAACTATAAATAACTTGTTTGATTTTTATAATTTTACAGAATGAAACAAGCAGAGAGCGTCAGCGATTTTTACAATAGGCTGCCAAGCCATGCTCCAACAAATGTTACGCTGGATAATGCAGGCATTGGCCATATCAATGTATTCAGCAGAGAGAGCTGCGCTGTAGTAAGTCCTTACAGCCGTCGGGATTTTTATAAGGTTTCCCTGATCATTGGCAAGGGGAAGATCTATTACGCGGATAAGTGGATACAAATCGACCGTCCTGCATTGCTCTTTTCAAATCCAGTCGTGCCTTATTCATGGGAGGCGGAGTCTGAGCAGCAGTCAGGCTGGTATTGTCTTTTTACTGAAGATTTCATTCAGCATAGTGAGCGGGTAACCAACCTGCAGGATTCACCATTGTTTAAGATCGGTTCTAACCCGATATTCTTCCCGGACGAGGCTCAATTGAAGGAACTTTCAACTATATTCAAAAAAATGCAGGCCGAGATGTGCTCCACTTACCCGCATAAGTATGATATATTGCGCAGCTATTTGCATCTGATCATTCATGAGGCAATGAAAAATAATCCGACTACAAATTTTCATGCTTATGCAAATGCCGCGTCAAGGGTTTCCGCTTTATTCCTTGAATTACTGGAAAGGCAGTTTCCTATTGATTCTCCCGCACTTACACTCAAGCTGAAAAATCCCGCGGATTATGCGACCTCCCTATCCGTCCATATTAATCACCTCAACCGCTCGGTAAAGGAGGTAACCGGTAAAACCACAACCACTCACATCGCTTCCCGTATCATCAGGGAGGCTAAAGCTTTATTGCAGCATACCGACTGGAACATCTCCGATATTGCCTACAGTCTGGGCTTCGAATATCCTTCCTATTTTACCCTGTTCTTCAAAAAACACACAGGTTTGGCCCCTACTCAATTGCGCTAGACTGTTTGAATATTATAACAATCTGTTTGAAGGTTATAAGTCAGAGTTTTGCTTCTCTACCGACATTTGAGGGAACAAAATTTGACAACAATGAAATACAGAAAACTCGGAACAACTGGCGAGCAGCTATCAGCTCTTGGCCTGGGCTGCATGGGCATGAGCTTTGCCTATGGCCCCACAGACGATAAAGAAAGTTTAGCCACACTGGAGAAAGCTCTTGACCTGGGCATCAACTTTTGGGATACCGCCGATATGTATGCAAACGGCGCTAATGAGGAACTGATCTCCAAAATACTGGTACCCAACCGCGACAAGGTATTCATCGCAACAAAATTCGGATTCCGTTTTAAGGACGGGATTGCCGGACCTAGCAGCGCTAAAGGAACCTACTTCGACGGATCACCCGCATGGATGAAAGTTGCCGTCGAAAAAAGCCTGAAGCGTCTGAAAATTGACACCATTGACCTCTACTATGCCCACAGGGTTGACCCAAACATCCCGATAGAGGAAACTGTTGGCGCTATGGCTGACCTGGTAAGAGAAGGAAAGGTACGCTACCTTGGATTGAGTGAAACCTCTGCCACTTCGTTACGAAAAGCACATGCCGTGCATCCAATTGCGGCGCTGCAAAGTGAGTACTCGCTGCTGACAAGAGATGTGGAAAATGGGATATTGCAGACTACCCGTGAGCTTGGGATTTCACTTATACCTTATTCTCCTTTGGCGCGGGGATTGGTTACCAATACACTCGATGTGGCTACCTTTGCGGCTGATGATTTCAGGAGAACCCTACCCCGCTACCAGCAGGAAAACATAGCCAACAACAATAGGCTTGTCGTAGAATTTGCGGCCTTAGCAGGCAGCAAGGATTGCACACCTGCTCAGCTTGCCCTGGCATGGGTGTTAGCACAGGGTGAGGATATTATCCCTATTCCAGGCACAAAAAAAAGAAAATATCTGGAGGAGAATGTAGGTACGATTAATGTTAACCTGACAAGTGCAGATCTTACTGCAATTAATGAGTTAATCAAGCGATACCCTATAGTTGGCGAGCGTTACAGCGAAGAAGCAATGAAAATGGTCAATCATTAATCCGAACAGGATCTCAAAGAATAGCAACAAAACGCATAAAAGCCTGCAAAAAAGGATTGCAGGCTTTTAGCTTTCATACTGAATGTTCACACCCCTTGTAAAAACTATACGTATTGAACTTCTAAAGTAATATTTACGCTTAAGGCTTTAGAGATGATACAGTTCGCTTTCGCTCCTTCTGCAATCTTTTTAAAAGTTTCTTCATCAACACCATCAATCGCTCCACCAACTAATTTCAAATGGATACCAGTAACACTCAATGTAGCCATATCCAGGTCTAAAACAGCTTCTGTATTTAAATCAGCTGGAGTGAAACCCGCATCTGATAATGCAGCACTCACTGCCATGGTAAAACAGCCTGCATGTGCTGCTGCCAACAATTCTTCCGGATTGGTACCAATTCCATCCTGAAATCTTGTTTTAAAAGAATATTGAGTTTCATTTAAAATGGTACTCTGAGTAGAAATTTCACCTTTTCCGGCAGTCAGGGTGCCATTCCAATGCGCTTTTGCTGTACGTTTCATTATTTTCCTATTTAAGTAATAATTATGTCCTAATTTAAAACAATAAATGTTATTTATAAAGCAGTCAATTGATAAGTTATATTTTTTACAGTTTTAAATTTAGTCTGATAGCCTAGGGCATTTTTTTCAGAACTAACCTTTACACCAGTTACTTTTATTGGCAAATCCGTTTGCAATATGCACTCCGCTCCATTTATGGATTTTATGGAGCCCGTTAACAATTTTCCTTTTTTCCAGTTAACTGCGATTTCAAATCCACCCCTGGCTTTGAGTCCCTTTATTTCTCCTTCGCTCCAGGCTTTTGGCAGGGCTGGCAATAACTGAATAAAGCCAAGGTGACTTTGCATCAGCATTTCAGCCATTCCAGCAGTACCTGCAAAATTACCATCAATTTGGAACGGCGGATGTGCATCAAAGAAATTAGGATAAGTCCCTCCCTTTTGACCACCTCCTGTAGTTTCTACATAGTTTAACAATTGCCTAATCAAGCTGTACGCATGGTCTCCATCCAACAATCTTGCCCACCAGTTGATCTTCCAACCTTTACTCCAACCGGTACCATCGTCTCCGCGTATTTCCAAAGTTTTTCGTGCCGCAGCAAAATACGCTGGTGTTAAAAACGATATCTCGCGACCCGGGTGTAAACCAAAAAGGTGCGAAACATGCCGGTGATGAATTTCTGTTTCAGGGAAATCTTTGTACCATTCCAGAATCTGTCCCTTACTTCCGATTTTTAAGGGATAGAGTTTTCTTTGTTTTGAAATCAGTAAGTCCCTGAAAGCAGGATCCGTACCTAAAACATTTGCAGCATCTATCACATTTGCGAAAAGATCTCTGATGATGGACATATCCATCGTGGTGGCTACAGATACACTTTGCTGATTTCCGGATGCATCTTTAAATTTATTTTCTGGCGAGGTTGCCGGAGCTGTAACCAAATAGCCATCCTTGTCTTCAACCAACCAATCCAATGTAAAAAGTGCGGCTTCCTTCATCAAAGGGTATGCTTTTTCAGCAAGGAACTTCTTGTCTCCGGTATATCGGTAATGTTCGAATAAATGCTGGGAAAGCCAGTTTCCACCCATAGCCCAGTTTGCCCAAACCGGATCACCCGCACCACGATCACCTACCGGATTACTTATAGCCCATAGATCGGAATTGTGATGTGCAACCCAACCGCTTGCATTGTAAAATTCTCTTGCAGTTGCCTTTCCTGTCTTTGCCAAACTTTGGATCCAGTTTAAAAGCGGTGTGTGCATTTCTGAAAGATTAGTTACTTCTGCAGGCCAGTAGTTCATCTGGGTATTGATATTAATCGTATAATTTGAACTCCAGGGTGCACGAAGTTCCTTATTCCATATTCCCTGAAGATTTGCTGGTGGTCCACCCGGACGAGAAGAGGACATCAGCAGATACCTTCCATATTGAAAATACAGCGTCTCCAGGCCAGGGTCATATGCTCCGGAACTATACCGCTTTAATCTTTCATTTGAAGGCAGATCAAGGTTTGGATTATGAAGCACAGTATCTTTTACACTGAAGGATACCCGATCAAAATACTTTTTAAAATCGGCAACATGTTGATTAAAAATATTTTGATAAGTTTTTTTTGTGGCTTTACTAATTAAATCTGATGCGAATTTATTTTCATCCTTACCTTCTTTATCCGGGCATTTATCGAAGCCATTATAACTTGTCGCCGCAGCTACATATAACCAGACTTCAGTAGCACCAGAGACCAGCAACTGTCCATTTTGTGTGTTCACAGTCCCATCCTTACTAATTGCCTTAATCCGATATTGAAACCTCATTCCATCACATCCGCTAGTTTCCTCATAAACAACTGGTTCTATCCCTTTAGGGTTATAATAAGAGGGATTTACATGGGCTGGTGCCTTACCACTTAGAATAATTTCATTTTTTACCGGTGTAGATAAACGATATTTCAATAAGCTCTTTACAGCTACTGAAAATTTGAGTTTACCGACCTTATTTGCACGGATTCTGATCATCATGATCTGATCCGGTTCGGAAGTAAAAATTTCACGCGTATATTCAACTCCGTCAATTGTAAAACGCGTAGTGGCGAGGCCATTTTTCAAACTCAAATCACGGTAATAATTACTGGCCTTCAATCCTCCAAAATCTTGTTTAATGAGGATATCCCCCATAGGCAAATAAGACTGCGTGTAAAGTCCCTGCATCTTTTTGGAGAGATCGTTTGCTGCTGTATAATCTTCATTTTTCAATAAGGTTTCACGTAATTTCGGAAGGTAATTTTTAGCCTCTGGATTTACATCCTTTTTTACCGGCCCACCGCTCCACAGTGTACTTTCATTGAGTTGTAGCAGCTCTTCTTCTACGCCTCCAAAAATCATGGCTCCGATTTTCCCATTTCCAACCGGTAATGCTTCTACCCATTTCTCTGCGGGCTTATTATACCATAATTTCAGGTTCTTTCCATTCTGAGAAAAACAGCAAAGGGAAATGAATGATAAAAAGCTAGCCAATAGATATTTCATGTTTTAAGGTTTAATTTGTACATATCTACAATTATTTCATTTAAAAAGGTAAATATTTTATAAAACATTTTGCAATACTAGGTGTTCACACCAAGCAATCACAATTAATGCTATTGCCTCCCTATTCTAAAAGATTTTTATTATGCCAGTTCATAGCAAATCATCTTTTGACTATCTCGCGCATCTAAAGGATGCTGGGGAAATGGGCAATCTAATATATTCGACCAATTGGCCCAACACGAGCTTAGGTACTGCGGATACATGGCCGCAAAATTTACTCACCGCATTGGACATTATGCTAAGCTCAAAATTTCCAATGTTTCTATGGTGGGGTCCTGAGCATATTCAATTTTACAATGACAAATATAAGCCAACCCTCGAAAAATTACACAAACATCCTGGAGCATTAGGGACGAGAGCCCAGGACTGCTGGCCCGAAGTCTGGCAGGCAATAAAACCCAGTATTGAGATGGCTATGTCCGGTGATAAAATATTGGAACAGGAAGACCAATTGATTCCAAAACAACACAATGGAAACCCTGTCAATAGTTTCTGGGTTTTCAATTGCAGCCAACTCTATGATGTTAAGGGAAAGGTTTGCGGACTATTGGTTACCTTTTACGAATCTAACAGCCAAAAAAAATCTGAACATCAGATTTACGACACATTAAGGCAACTTGCAGAACGCGAAGCCAGATTTCGATCGCTACTTGCAGATGCACCCGTGGCCATTGCAGTATTTAAAGGAAGAGAACTAATTATTGAAACGGTAAACGAGAAAATGCTTGAAGTTTGGGGCAAACCATCTACAATTATAAACAAGCCACTTAAATTAGCCATACCTGAGATAGAGGCTCAGGGTTTTCTCCGGATCATGGATCAGGTTTACCTTACTGGTATTCCTTATTATGGAAATGAAGTGAAAGTTTTTCATAAACACGATGATAAAACAGAGGAAGTCTATTCAAACTTTGTCTATCAACCCCTGAAAAATGCAAAAGGGAAAACTGATAGAATAATGCTGGTAGCCAATCTAATTACAGAACAAGTAAAGTCGAGGATGCGAGCAGAAAAAAGTGAAAAGCGATTCCGTTCTTTAATCGATGCGCTTCCTCAAATGGCAATGACCAATACGGCGAAGGGAAAAATGACTTTTTTTAACCAACGTTGGTATGATTACACAGGTCTTAGTCCTACTGAAACATACGGCAGAAAATGGCTTAAAGTAATTCATCCAGATGACTTACATGAAACACTCCGCAAATATAATTTGATTAGATCAGGCCAGGAAGGAGGAGAATTTGAAAACAGATATCGTAACGCTGACGGAACCTACCGCTGGCATTTAAACCGAATGCAACCAATTCAGGAAGATGGGATGGTTGGTCTTTGGATTATAACAGCCACCGATATTCATGACCTTAAACAACTCCAGCAACAGAAAGACGATTTTGTGAGTATTGCCGGTCATGAACTAAAAACACCCATTACCAGCTTATCTGCTTTTATGCAACTCATCAGCAGACTTCAGAAACATCCAGAAACAGATTTCTTGCCTAGTCTAATTGAAAAGGCTTCTAGAAGTTTGGATAAAATCAACATTCTGGTCGATGACCTGCTAATCGCAAGCAAGTTAAATCAGGGGGAACTTTATATAAAAAAAAACTGGTTTATCATCTCCGAATTGGCAGTAGACTGTTGCAATCACCTCAAAATTGAAGGCATATATACCGTTAAAACTACCGGCGACCTGAATTTGAGTGTATATGCAGATCCTCATAGAATCGATCAGGTGATTATAAACTTTGTAAATAATGCCAGAAACTATGCCCCGGAGTCTAAAGAGATCATTATTGATATTCAAAAAATAAAAAACAAAGTAAAGGTTTGTGTAATAGACAAGGGCCCAGGAATACCACAAGATCAGATCCCCCATTTGTTTAACCGCTATTTCAGAGGCGATAAAAGCCGGAGCCCTTATTCAGGTTTAGGCCTTGGCTTATATATATCGTCAGAAATTATTAAAAAACATAATGGTGAAATTGGAGCAGAAAGTGAGCTTGGAAAAGGTAGTACTTTTTGGTTTACGCTACCAATTGAGTAATAACAGAGATATGAAAAAACAAGTACGCTTGTTAGGCTGTTAAACAATTGACGAAATCTAAGAAAATGGGTAAACAACAAACAACTTCAAAAAATAATAGTTTTTTCGAGCGTTTTGCAAACCAGATAACCAATTGGACTGGCAGTTCACCTGCATTTCTCATCGCGGCATCGATAGTAGTTTTATGGGCTGCATGCGGTCCAATATTCGAATACTCGGAAACCTGGCAACTGGTTATCAATACCGGGACAACCATCATTACCTTTTTAATGGTATTTCTTATCCAGAAATCTCAAAATAAGGATTCGAAGGCAATTCAGCTTAAACTCAATGAACTGATCGCGGCCAACGAATTTACCAGTAACCGCATGGTAGATATTGAAAATCTAACGGAAGAGGAACTAGACAGGCTGCATAAATTTTATTCAAAACTTTCCCAACTCGCCAAAAAGGAAGGCGATATCCATTTGTCGCACTCAATCGATGCAGCCAACGAGCTACATCAAAAGAAGGAAGAGCAACGGACTAAAGCCAAATCGAAAAAGCCATAAATTCTATACGAAAAAACTACAGTAAATACACCTTAAAAAGGGCCTTCCTCGGTGACTTTGTCCTTCAATGTAAATAAGTTCGCTAAGGCCTTACCCATAGTATTATTGAAATAACAATAAACTGTTTTTCCCTCCGACATCCAGTCCCGGATGTAACCAGCGTACTCATTTAAAACCTCATCCTCATAGCTCCCTCTATAGCTCCCATCCGGACCATGAAAGCGCAAGTAAACAAAAGGAAGTTCCGTTTCCAGCATTGGCGTAGCTGCTGGCGCTTTATCATGGATCACGAAACCCAACCCAGCATCTTCTAATAACTTATAAACCAGATCTACATATAGCGAAGTATGCCTAAACTCCAATGCAATATTCCAATCACCATTTGGATCAGATTCACGCAACGTATTTACCAATAAAGCCAGCTGTTTAAATTGAGAGATCCGGACACTGGCTGGGAACTGCACCAACAAACAGCCCTTTTTGTCGCCTACCAAATCTATGATCCCTATAAAACGTTTTACGGCTTCAGTGTCAAATGCTAAGCCTTTATTATGGGTAATCTCCCTGGAGAGTTTAAAGGTAAATCTAAATTCTTTTGGTACTTCTGCAGCCCATTTAGCTACAGTGGATGCCATAGGTACTTTATAAAATGAACTGTTCACTTCGATACTGTTCATCATCGAACCATAAAAACAAAGCCGGCTTTTGCCTTTAAATTCTTCAGGATAAAACAATTTATTAGGTACAGGCAACAATAAGCCACTAGTTCCATAATAATAAGCTGGTTCTCGAGTAACTGGTAACATCAATGCCACATCCGTTAAATTTTAAGTTTTATTATTAAAAAGAACAGGCAAACAGAAATATTGTTTCCTCTGCAAGATCATTTACCCTGATGACTTAATTACAAAATAAAAAACAAAACCATCCCCCATGCGTTATAAAGTGACATCTTAACCTATAAAATAAAATATCATGGGAAATCTACTTTATGCCATCGCAGTCATTTTGGTTCTCATTTGGGCCATCAGTTTTTTTGGCGGTTTTTATACCGGCGGAATCATTCACATCCTGATCGTCATCGCCATTATATCTGTAATTCTGGGTGTCATTCGGAGGGCTTAATGAAGGAGTATACATCCTGTAAATTATTTTCTTAAATCAGATTCTGTATGCATAGCACAGATCCAATTTCCATTCTCCTTAACCCAGGTTGATGTACATGCGCATTTCCCTGAAGATTTCTGATCTTTCACCTCATATTCTAATTCTATAAGGTAGGCTAAAGTGGCTGTCCTTTCATCTATGATGTCGCTTTCAGCATCAGAGATATTGAGAACTTTCATTTGACTTCCTGCTCCAGAATCAAACATTTTTTTGAAAGAAGCTTCATCCACACTCCTTACCCCATCTTTTCCTGCTACGATGCAGGGGAAGCGGGTAAGTTTTTTTACAGTATCAAAATCGCGAGTTTCCATCGCTTTCCAATACCTTTTTTCAAGTTCAAGAATTTGATTTTCCATAATATTAGTTTTTGATTAAGCAGCCATTTTTCTACATTCTTCTGCGCAACGCAGACAGGCCTCTGCACATTCTTCGCAATGCTCGGTATTGTGCTTACCACATTCAATTCCGCAGGCATCACAGAGCTCTGCACAAATCCTGCATATATCTTTAGCCTGGGGACTTCCCAAGCTCATCAATTGAGCAGCAGCATAACAAACCGTGGCGCATTGCATATCCAGATCAATACAAGCAGCCATCATTTTAACATCTTCTTCTTTGGTGCAGGAGCTAGCGCAGTGGTTGCAGATTGCCGCACATTCCAGGCATGCATCAATGCATGATTTCCATTCATGATATCCCATAATTTTCACATTTAGTATTAAAAAAACATCCCTAACTCAGAATTGATTTGAATACTTTATAAAATGACATATCTGCTGCCGAAAAACTGAATCGAGAACTCATCAAAAAATACCCATTTCTAGGTATTTACTGCTAAAAAAAGCCGCCTTACTTTTGAAAACTAAAAGCCATCCTTATGAAAAACCTATTTAAATTAAAGCTATTGCTTTTCTTTCTCGCATTAACCTTTGCCCTGAATTCTTGTAAAAAGAATAAATCTGTGCCTCCCGCCGAAGAAGAAATACCTGGAACAGCAGATGGAACACTAACTTTAACCACAGTCAGTATTGAATATTCTGGCATTAATGTTTTTGTTAAAATACAGGCCGCTGGGACTGCTACAATGAGAAACTGGGGAATCTGTTGGAGTACAAACCAAAATCCAACTACTTCAAATACAAAAAATTCGGGTACAATACTCCCCGGCACCACCAATATGTCTACCAGCGTTGGTGCTACGCCGATTGAAGGTTGTGTTAAATATTACGTTCGTGCCTTCGCCATTACGACAACAGGCGAGACCTATTACGGTAATCAACTGGATTTCAAAACTGTTGGAATACTAAATGATTGCCATCCATTCAACGGATTTTGGCAGAACTCAGCAGGAACTATTGTATTCAAAGGAAATGCAGCGCATTTCTCCTTCAATTCGATCACTCCTACAGCAAAACCTGAATATGGCTGGAGAAATGCATTGGATAGAAATTTGATTTCTATTGGAAGTGACTATATCTATAATATAGTTAAAAAAACGGCAACTACCTGGAACTGCACAGTGATGTGGACCAAAGCTAATGCCGCTGGCACCCTTACGGAAGAAGTAAAACCAGCTCCAAATTCAACACTCACCTTAAGTACTGATGAAAAGACAATAACAATTAACTCTACCAGTCCGTTTGGAACCGGACCAGGAACGGCTGTACTTTCCAAACAACCATAATACAGATAATAATTAGGGGAAGCCTGGATCAGAAAGCGAAAGCAATCTGTTCCCGGGCTTCCCCTCAACCTAAGGTGTATATTTTAGTATGGCGAAAAATCAGAGCGGTCAATAGATTTAAGCCTTAAATTATGCCGACCGCTGCTGACTTCCAACAAGCCATAGCCATCTTTAAAGCCTTTAATTTTCAGGTGATCACTTTCTTTAATACTGTTTTTGACATCATTTTCTGCCAACTGAATAACTGCGGTGCAGTTCGGCGGAACGCTCAGCTCCAGATCTAAATCCCTACCCCTTCTTTCCCAGGAAGTCTTAATTAAACCTGCGGGGGAATCAAAGGATGCTTTAGCCCAGGATAAAGAAGAGGCTTTTAAAGCTGGGAGTTTAATTAGAAATTTTTGAAAGCCGGGCGACCCGGGATCTCTTTGAATACCAGCTACCCCTTCCACATACCAGGCACCAGGATAGAGGTAAGAACTATGCAACAGGGAATGTCCGGGAAGATCCTTTTCCCACATTTCCCAAATCGTCGTCGCACCATTCGCCTTCATATACCCCCAACCCGGATAATCCTTTTGTGAGGTCATCGAATAAATCAGATCATCCCTTCCTTCCTGACGCAACAATTTAAACAGAATCGCTCCTCCGGTAATTCCGACATTGATATGCCCCTTATGTAACACAAGAATATCTTTTTCCAATCTTTTCATCACCCCAGCCCTTAAATCTGCGGGAGGTATCTCTGCCAGCAACGCCGCCGCAAGGTTAGACATAGAGCCATCTGCATAACTTTGATCAGTAGCCCGGTAAAATCTGGAATGGATAGCAGCCTTGCATCGCTCCGCTTGCTTTTCCCAACGCCCAGCCTCTTCATTTTTACCAATTACCCGCGCAATTTTTGCCGCTGTACGTAAATTAAATACCCTATAACTATTATTTAAACAAAGGGTCTCCTCTTTATCATTGTTCATTCCCGCTGCAGTGGCACCTGGCCATAACCAATCACCCAAAAAATCCCAGCTACCACCAAATCGTTGTAATATATCATCTTTGGTGTGTAAGTCGAGGAAAGCCAACCATCCCTTTATCAGCTCAAAATTTCTTTCCAGAATGCGCTGGTCTCCCTCATGCTGATAAACAAACCAAGGCAAGGAAACTACAATGCCACCCCATGCCGGTCCCCCGCCCCCGGAGTAAGTCGGAGCAGTATGCGGCAAAATTCCGTTATTAAATATTCTGCCACTCATAACATCTGTTCTGGCGAACTTCGGATCGTACATATTGCCCACAATGGATTCCGTCCCTTGTACATCTCGCCAGTCCTGCATCCATTTAGTGTAAAATGCGCCCAATTTGTAATTGTACATTCCCGTTTCACAGGTAGCGTGTGCATCACCTCCATACCCCAGTCTTTCACGTTGTGGACAATCGACTACAAAACCGCCAATAGCCAGATTTTCAAAGGTCCACCGTACTTTATTATAAATCCAGTTTTGCAGCGTATCCGAACATTCAAAACTGGTAGCCGTCTGAAAATTCGTTCTTACCATCCACCCCCTCACATCACTTAAACGAGGTTTATATTTCAATCCACGGATGGTGATCCACCTACCGGAACTATAATTAAAACGGTTACGAAAAGTCCCCTTACCGCTTTCACCAATGATATAGGCACTATGCAGGTTGAAAGTCTGGTCAGCTTGCGCTCTTTCAGAATATTCAAATTCTATTCTATCACCCTTATTTCCCATCAGATCAACTTCCGTCCAGCCGGCAAAATTAACGCCCATATCCACCCTATATGAACCATCCGGCCTGGCCTCAATACCAACACTTCTGATCTGGTCAAATACGCGGTTCGGTTCAACGTTTTGTGCAGACAAAATCAAGTCAGGCTGATAAATAACTGCTTTATTCCAGCTTGTTTCATCGCAGGTTACCGTATTCCAATCGGGAACCGCTTTGTTCGCGTCCCAAAGCTCACCACCCATTTTAGCAAAATCCCAGGTTCCCAATAATTTATTCGGACTTTCATGTGTTTTCCAGCTTTCGTCGGTTTGAACAACCATGACAGGTTTGGTTTCCGCACCAGCATTTTTTTTATTATAAATAGCCAATTGCGCGATCACTGTTGGGGTATTTGGCCTCCCGGGTTTTATATAAGGGCCAAATATCGACCAGGACGTTCCTAACCAAATGCCAATTACATTTTTCCCCGGCTCCAGCGCAGCCGCAATATCATAAGCCACATAACGTGCTCGTTTAGTATGATCCGTTACAGCAGGAGCCAGAACATCATTACTAATTTTCTTTCCGTTCACATATAACTCATGGTACCCTACCGAAGCGAGGAATATCACAGCCTTTTCGGGTTTCAGCTTTAAGCTAAAAGTTTTTCTCAACCAGGGATCGGAAATGTTGCAGTCCTTTTGTGAGGGATCATATAGCTGATCTGTTCCGACCCATTTGGCTTTCCAATCTTTCTGCTGAAGTAATCCTGTTACCCAATATGCAGTTTTACTCCATCCGGAAACAAATCCTTTTTCATCTTTGGCAGCTACTTTCCAATAATAATAGCGATCTGACCGCAGGGCCTTTCCTTTATACTCAATTTGTTGCATCTGATCAGAAGCAATCCAGCCAGAATCCCATTCGTCGCCTCTGTTCTGATTCAGCAGCTGCATGTCAGAAGCCACTATAATGCGGTAAGCTGTTTGCTTCTGTCCATAGGCAGCTGGATTTGTAGCTTTATAAGTCCAGTTTAAACGAGGGATCAATTCATCCAGTCCAATGGGATTATTCAAATACTCGCAACGTAAATTCTCAGGCTGAATGCTACTTTTCGGAACTACCGAAAATGCACTTCGCATACCAAAAACCAACATTATGAATAGCAACAGCAGATTTTTTTTCATCATGATCAGTAATTATTTTACCCAGTCTAAAACATAAGTTCCAGAACCCAAAACAATTTTCAATTTACCTTTTTCAATATACGCTTTCCTAAATTCTTTGCGCTGATCTAAGGGTTGTTGATTGAGCTTTAACAGCTTCGTATCAGAAATCGGCAAAACAACCAAGGCTTCTGTATTTGCAGGGATGATTACCTGCAAATACACTTTACGTTGCTCCTTCTTCCAGTCGACCGCAATACGGCCACTAACGGCCTTATAACTTGCTTTCAACCATTCTATCCCTTCTACAAACTGCGGCTCTATCAAAATCTTGCTAAAGCCAATGTCCCCCTCCTGCTGTTTTATTCCTGCCAGGCCGCTATAAAACCATTCCATTAAATGGCCCAGCATCATGTGGTTATTGGAGACATTTTTCAGTGCAGGCCAGGATTCCGTTAATGCAGTCGCACCGCTTCGGATCTGATAACCATAGCCTGGAACATCATCCCTGTTGTTCATTCGGTACAGCAGCTGTGACGCTCCTCCCTCTTCCAATACCCTGATCAGATAACGATATCCAATGTCGCCCGCTGTAAGGGCATAACCGCTTTGCTGTATAGATGATTTCAAATTAGCAAATACCTTTTCCTTGAAGGATTCGTCTACCAGTCCCATATATAGCGCCATGGCATAGGAGGTCTGGCTACCAGTTGAATAAATACCTGTTTCCGGCTGGAAGAACTTTTTATTGAACGCTTTTTTAATACTCCCCGCCAGTTTCCTGTAACCTTTTGCATCTTCTGTTTTTCCCAAAACATTTGCAATCTGGCCAAGTAAATCTGCATCATAGAAAAAAGTGGCGGTCGCAGTTAAGGATTTAGGCGTAAGCTGTGATTCTCCCGGCTCTTTCGGGCCAAGGTCAAACCAGTCACCCAAACCGTGTGACAAAATATGGGCTTCGGCTTTACTTTCCAGGTAACTAAGATAACGTTTCATCATCGGGTAAGCCTTTTCAATTGCTTTTTTATCACCATACCATTTATATAAATACCAGGGTATAATAATAGCAGCACTACCCCATTCCGGAGAATCCCTGAAACCATCATCAAATACAACATATTCAGGAACAATATCCGGCACCAGGCCCGAAGACAGCTGTGATTCAGCCATATCGTCTATGATTTTATTGTAAAAGAGCTGAATATCATAGTTATATTTTAATGAGCCTCCGACTAAATGTGTCTGTTCCAGCCATCCCAGTTTCTCTCGGTGTGGACAGTCGGTGCTTACATGACTCATGTTACTCTTCATCGCCCAATCGATCAGCTTAAAAGTTTGATTGAATAAGGTATTAGAGCAGCTAAATGTACCTACCTCCGGAAGGCTGTTACGGGTATGAAGCATTTGAAGCCCCTGTATTAAAGGTTTGTCTGACATTCCAGACTGACCCGCTGGAACTCCGCCCTCAATCAAGGCATATCTGAATCCGTAATAGCTAAAACGAGGCTCCCATATTTCTTCGGTACCGCCTTTAAGGGTATAATCGAAATAATAGGGACTTCCCGATGCCTTCTGATCCGGCATTCCCTGAACGGTCAAGATTTCCGCAGGAATAATCCGGACCCGGTCTCCCTTTTTTCCCTTAACTTTCAGCCGAATAATACCAGAGGCGTTCTGACCAAAATCATATAAGTAGCTGCTGTCGGTTATTTTCCTGATCGTTTGCGGCTCAAAGGTTTGCATCACTTTTAATGGATAGCTGGTTTCTGCCTTCATCTCCCCCCCTAAACCGGCCAGTAAAACTACCTTTTTCCAGTGTTGATCATTAAATCCAGCGCTAGCCCAACCGGGTTGTTCAAGGCCCGCATTATAATCTTCACCGCCATAGATGCTACTGAATACAATGGGCGATGGACTTGTTTTCCAGCTACCATCGGTCACAACCTCCCCGATACTGCCATCCTTGTAACGGATCAGCAGTTTCAACCTGAGCATAGGGAAACCTTCGGCCCTTGCCATTTTACGGTAACGTTCGCGGTTCACATACATAAAGCCAGGTCCTACGATCGCTCCCAATGCATTTTTTCCTGAAACCAGTGCAGCAGTGACATCATATGTATTATAAAGATTAGTTTTAGCATAGTTGGTCCAGCCAGGAGCAAGAAAGTCGTCTCCAACTTTTTTACCATTCAACTGCAGCTCGTAGTGCCCCAGTCCGGAAACAAATACATAAGCTTCAGCAATCGGCTTTTGTACATTAAAGAGCCTTCGGAAGTAAGGAACAACGGCAGGCTGAACAGCCTTTTTGCCCAGTGATTCTCCATTACCATGTAATCCAGGAACAACCTTCATAGAATCCTCCAGCACCTGGTAAGCGATCCAGTGGCTTTTATCCCATTCTTTTGCGTTTAAAATACCGGTAGAGAAAGATGTTGGCCTGCTCCATTCGGATGGTTTACCATTTGCAGACCAAATTCTTACACGCCAGTAATACCGCTTGCCAGACACAAGTGGTTCTCCTCTGTAAACTACGGACATAGCAGAACCAGCATTCATTTTTTGTGAATCCCAGAGGTCCGCCTTCCCTGACTCAGCGTTTTTGGCCTTGCTAAATACCTGTACCTGGAAAGCACTTTGCTGGAATGACCGCTGCGTAGCACTGATCTCCCATCTGAATTCAGGATTAGAGTTTGCGATGCCCACAGGGCTTTCCTTTTGATCACAATGAAGATTTACGGCGACAATTCTGTCCTGTGCCTTTATGATTTCATTAAACGCAAAAAAAGCTAGAGCGATTAAACCATATTTAACGTTTTTCATTAGTATGTCTATTTCTGATGATTCCCAGTTACTTTACCGTGTACTCAGTAGTTTTTCCGATCTGTACTCCGTTTTTAAAAGTCGCAGCCTTAATTTTCGCGTCAGGATTCACATTAAATGGCCCGATATACCTAATGGATTTTGGATCAGGATCTGTGCCATCCAGGCTATAATAGATTTCAGGATTATAGCTTTGTGTTTTTAACACCATCTGAGGCTTTTGAGTCCTGGCTCCGCTAACCGTTTCAAAACTGACCTGGTAAGCGCTCTTGGAATAGTTGATCCCTAAAGCCTCGTAACGATTGTACTCCCTTTCCATTTTGCCCTTAAATCTCTCCCAGTTCTTTTTTTCGGGAGAAGACCATGCTACCTCTGCCAACGCGGCCAGGCGGGGGAAGGCCATATACTGCAAATGATTAAAATCCGGTATAAACTCTGTCCAGATATTGCCCTGCAAACCTTTAATATATTTAGCTTCGTCACCATTTAGTTCTGATGGGATCGGCTCGTAACTATACACACGCTCAAGCGTATTAAAGCCGTCTATAGTAAGTGGCTCAAGATAAGGTGCACCCTGGTAATAATCCAGGTAAAGGTAGGTGGTTGGCGTCATCACCACATCATGGTGCTTTTTTGCTGCCATCACACCTCCTGTAGTACCTCTCCAGGACATTACGATTGCATCTGTGGCAAGCTCCTTTCCTTCCAAAATCTCATCCCAGCCAATTACTCTCTTATTTTTTGCCTTAAGTACCTGAGCTATGCGGTTGACAAAATAGCCCTGCAGTTCATGCTCATCTTTCAGTCCCTCCTTTTTCATACGTGCCTGGCAATAGGTACAATTTTTCCAGTTCGTTTTGCGACATTCATCGCCACCAATATGAATGACCTTTCCAGGGAAAAGTGCGGCCACTTCCGTAAATACATCTTCCAGAAATTTAAAGGTATTTTCTTTGCCGGCACAGTATACATCATCAAATACGCCCCATTTATCCTTCACTTCAAAAGGCCCAGGATTTTCACCACAACCCAATTCCGGATAGCCCGCAAGCGCGGAGGTACAATGCCCTGGAAGGTCTATTTCGGGAACAACAGTAACATACTTTCTTTGTGCATAAGCAACAATATCCTTGATCTCTTCCTGCGTATAAAATCCACCATGAGGCACCGCATCGAAACGTTCCGGCTGCTCTTCAAAATGTCCGATCAGACTTCTTTTCCGCCATGCCCCTACTGATGTCAACAAGGGATATTTTTTGATCTCTATCCGCCATCCCTGGTTATCAGTTAAATGCCAGTGAAAAGTGTTGAGCTTATAAGCAGCCAGAAAATCAATGTATTTTTTCACCTGCTCAACGGTAAAAAAATGTCTGGACACGTCCAGCATAGCTCCTCTCCAACTAAACCGGGGTTGATCTTGAATGTGGAGTGCAGGAATGGCGAACACATCCCCGTGACTTACAGGTAACAATTGTAATAAAGTCTGCATGCCATAAAAACATCCCTGGGGCTGCTTTGCTGTGATGACAATACCACTGGAATTGATGTCTAAGGTGTACCCCTCAGCACCCAGCCCCGGCAGTTTATCTGAGAGTTTAAATACAATCTGGTTTTTACCAGGGACACCAGTTAACGTCCTTAAAGGTAATTTACCACCCGTATGGGATTTTAATTTTGCTGAGAGCTGATCCGCAATGAATTTCAGCTGGCTATTTTTATCCTCATATGAGATAACTGTAGCACAATTAGGCATAAAGTTTCCAGGCATGACCTTTACCAGTTCCGGCTCGGGAACGATTGAAAATTGTCGTAACTGTTCCTGTGCTCCCGCATCGCTGTTTATAAAACAAATCAAAACATTCATCAATAATATTCTTAATGCATTCATATCCTAACAGATTATGTGTAAAACCAGTATCATTATTTGTAAATCGCATACAATTTACCTTCACCAGGTAAAAAACTATCTGTTAATTTATGGTCTGCGACTTTGTAGTCAATGGTTATTTCCAATCCATCCACTTTAGAAATTCCTTTAACGTTTGTAAGCGTATTACCTGTTTTAAAGGTGAAAGACTTACTTTCAGTTAAAGATTTATTCACCACCATAATGTAAGTTCGGTTATTCGCAGGATTCACAAAATGAGTGATCAGCATAGGCTCATTTTCATTTTCTGCTTTCCAGATAAAATCTGAGGGTGTTCTCCTGGTACCGGCAGGGATGGCAAGTCCAGCATGATAAACATCTATTGCATCCAGCTTGATCAAGGTTTTACCCAGTTGTTTCATTTCAGCATTAATCACTGTAAACGGATCATAGAGATCAGTCTTATTTCCTTCCACATCTACTATAGCATTGGTAAATTGTTCCGTTGAACCAATTGGGGTCCAATAGGTAAACCATACCGGCAGTTTAATGCCATAAGCCAGATTCGTAAATGCACTGTAGCGAAGTTCATTGGCATCTGGTCTTCTTAAACCAATAGAGCTGCCTATGGATTGCAAATAAGAAGAGGTTCTGATTTTGTATTTCAATCCTATTCGCCTGAAGAGGTCCAGGTCTTTGTAGTAAGGAATTTCCCTTAAACTTCCGTCTTTCATAAAAGGATAATTATCAAATGAAAGATATTTAAGGTTAACCGCCCCTACTTGCGCTATCCACTTCTCTACATATTCCTTTTCATACTCCACATTCGCTAAAGCCCCGGTTGCATAGCTGGGGAGAAGGTTAACATGCGGCACCTTTTCGGGATCGAGGTTAATCAGCTTTTTATATCTGGCAGCAGCATCCGGCAAATCAGGCACAAGGGGTTCATCCTTGATATAATACCCGGCTGTTGCCGGATGATTTTTGTAAGCATTCACCATCGCGGCCATCTCCGCGTCTGTGCCATTAACCCGTTGGTCACCTACAAACATTTTCAATTGATGGGCAGCGGCCATATTCAGCATTGATAGCTTATTAGCCTGTGAATAACTTAAGGATATATCTTGTATAAGGTCAACATTCGCATCCCTGATGTTTTTAAAATGATGGTCAGTAATGTAACCTATTCCCGGCGACACATAGATGCCGATCATCATCTCGTCTTTTACTTCAACAACCGGTGGTTTAACCGGCTCAGTCTTTATTTTTTCGGTTTGTGCTTTACTACAGCTATAGATACTTGTAAGTATGAGCATACAAGCAGATACTAAAGAAATTTTAATCGATCTGTCCATTTGTGTGATGTTTAGATGTGTGATATATAAAAACTTTCTACCCTTCAGAAGAAGAGCAGAAAGCAAATTTTAGGGTGATACAATTTTTCTGATGCGGTGATTGGCTTTATCCACGATATACATAGTGCCACCAGGAGCAACAGTAATTCCTGTAGGAACAGTAAATTTTGCGACAGTACCCGATCCGTCGAGATAGCCTTGCACAGCAGTGCCGGCAATAGTGGTCACTTTATTAGTCCCCGCTTCAATCCTCCTGATATTTGACGCATCCGGAGCAATCGTTGGCGCATCAAATAAATGACCGCAGCCTGCAACATAAATATTGTCGCTGGCATCAACGGCGATACCCCATGGATGTTCAAATCTTGCGCTCAGTCCAACACCATCCGCCTGTCCGGTAGTCCCGGCCAAACCCGCAATTTGTGTAACAGACCAGTTGCTGGTATTCACCCTATAGACATTCGAGCTGCCATTGTCAGCGATTACAAGATTTCCCTGACTATCCATTGCAATTCCTCCGGAGATTACCGGTACGCTCAACGTTCTTGTAGTCATTGCTCCGGCAGGGCTAACTTCAAAAAGCTTATTATTACTGGCCGAAGGCAAGGCGCTCACAAGGTAAAACTTACCCGTATTTTTATCAATCGTAATTCCCTGCGGAAAGGGTATTACCCAACCCAGTATAGTTGTAACTGTACCTGTAGGCGTGATTTTACGAAGTGCCCAGTTCCAGGTATCTGCTACATAAATGTTGTTATTCGCATCAGCGACTACAGCCGAAGGATGATCAAATAAAGCTGCAGTACCTACTCCGTTGACATTTCCGGCTACACCAGGATTACCAGCAAAGGTACTCACCAGACCTGCCGGGGTAATCTTTCGGATGCAATGATTGTTGATGTCAGCTACGTATACATTACCATTGTTATCAGTAGTAATCCCCGCATTAGTTACGAAATTAAACTTAGCAGCAGTACCCTGCCCATTCACAAAACCAGCGATTCCTGATCCTGCGAAAGTACTTACAGTAGTTGTATAGGCCGCTTTTTCCAGGACATACAATTTGCCTTCACCTGGCAGGAAAGTATCCGAAAGCGAATGGCTGGTCACAGCAAAATTTGTGGCTTCTTCCAGGCCTGTAACTTTAGAGATAACTTTGACATTGGACACCTGGTTTGCCGTTGTAAAGCTAAAGGTATTACTAGCTGTAAAGGATTTATTGACCACCATGATGTATTCCTTACCTGCAAGGGGATCTATAAATTGAGTGATGATCATAGACTGCGCAGCATTCTGGGCCTGCCAGATAAAATTTGCCGCAGGTCTGACCGTACCAGTCGGAATTGTTGTTCCTGTATGGTAAACAGCATTCGCATTTAGTTTAACCAATGTTTTCCCCAGCTGCTTCATTTCAAAGTTTAAAGCTTTAAAAGGAATGTACAAATCGGTCTTATTTCCCGCAGCGTCTATTATTCCATTGGTAAAAGTTTCTGCTCCTCCTGTTGGCGTCCAGTAACTAAACCAAACCGGCTTTTTTATTCCATAAGCCAGGTGCGAATAAGCACTATATCTCAATTCGTTTGCGTTTGGCCTTCTCAAATCTGTTGAGTTGCCTATAGATTGGAGGTAACCAGAAGTTTTGATGTTATATTTTAAACCAACGCGCCTGATGACATCCAGATCATGAAAATAGGGGACATCCCTAAACGTTCCATTTAATAGGAAGGGATAATTGTCCATTGCCAGATACCTCAGGTTTGCAGCAACCACTTTCTGAATCCAGTTTTCAACATAATCCAGCTCATAGTTGATACTTCCCAAAGCTCCTGTAGCGTAACTAGGAAATAGATTTACATGAGGGTCATGGTTATTGTCAAGCGTCAATAACTTTTGATAGCGATTGGCCGCATCCTGAAGCTGACTAACTGTTGGTTCATCCTTCACGTAATAACCGGCCAATGCAGGATGGTTAATATAGGTATTAACCATAGCCGTAATGTCTGCATTAGTACCATTTACTCTATTGTCTGCAACAACCATTTTTAAACCGTGGCTATCCGCCATATCCAGCATAGTCAGCTTATCAACCGGTGAAATCCAGCCGGCGATATCTTGTATCACATCGATATTCGCTTCACTAATCGCACCATATTGCAGGTTTGTTGTAAACTCAAATGGAGGAGCGATGTAGATCCCTATGGGCATCCCATCTTCAACACCATTAAGTAACATGGGCTGATCAGCCCTGCCAATATCTTTGACTGGCATCTCTGTGATAAATTTCTGGCAGCCAGCAAAAATAAAAGCAAAAAAACTTAGTGTAAGGAGCGCAAAGCGCCCCTTATTCATGTGTGATCCAGTATTCATAATTAGTTAAATTAAATTGAACTACTTATTCTGATACGATTTTTCTAATTCGGTGATTTCCTTTATCCAATACATAAATGGCACCATCCGATCCGATAGCAATACCGGTAGGCACTGCAAACCTGGCTACTCCTCCTAAACCGTTGGTAAAGCCTTGTGTATCACTCCCGGCGATAGTTGAAACTTTGTTTGTTCCCGCTTCGATCATTCTGATATTGGAGGCTGAAGCCGAAATATCCGGTCCCTCAAACCTATGCCCGCAACCTGCGACATAAATATTATCTTTTGCATCCACAGCAACGCCCCAGGGGTGGTCAAACCGTGCAACTGCAGCTATTCCATCTACCAGACCTGCTTCTCCCCACGAACCGGCAATTGGGGTACGAACCCATGTCGTAGTATTTACACTATAGATGACCGAGCTCACATTATCAGCAATAATCAGGTTACCCTTGCTATCAACAGCCATTCCTCCTGAGAAAATTGGTACGTCCACCCCACGCTCACTTAATACCCCCGAAGCAGAAAATTCATAGATTTTCCCGCCGTGATAATTTGCAGCTAATGCACTGCTAATATAAATTACTCCTGTACTCTTATTTATTGCAAGTCCTTGCGGGAAGGCAAATGCTTGTCCACGGATAGAACTCACCACACCATCAGGAGTAACCTTACGTACGGCCCAGTTCCATGCATCAGCAACATAAAGGTTATCATCTTTATCAACCGCTACATCCATGGGGTGGTTAAACAGCGCAACATCTTTATTTCCATTCACATACCCTTCCACGCCTGGTTTACCGATAAAAGTACTCACCACACCGGCAGGGGTAATTTTACGGATACAATTGTTAAAAATATCTGCTACGTAAAGGTTCCCCTTAGAATCGATATCCATCCCCGAATTACTCCTGAAATCGAACTGCGCAACAGCAGCAGCTCCATCTGCAAAACCTGCAACACCAGAGCCGGCCAATGTACTAACGGTTCTTTTTAAAGTATAGATAAAAGGTTCTGTAGTATTAACTGTTTTTCCGGCTATCGTAATTTCAATTATCCCGGAGCCTAAAGCTGCTGGGATTTTAACAATGATACGTCTCTGACTTGAGCCCATAACCACTACAGACTTTCCATTAATCTTTACACTAATGTCTGATACTTTACTGCTAAAATTATTACCATTGATCACCACTTCACTAGCTTCACTCCCTTCCAGTGGAGAAAAATTATTGATAACAAAAGGTGTATTTATATCATGGATGTATGAATCATCAATTTGCTGGAAAAACTCTTCTTTACATGAGGCCAATCCCAATTGAAGGAGCAGCACAAAGCCATAAAAAATGGCACTTATTACTTTATGTTTTTTCATTTTAAATAGCTTAAACATTAGTTGTAACCATTATTTTGATCCAGCGCAGTATTTTTATTGCGCTCCGACTGAGGAATTGGATACAGATCAAAAGCATCCTCATAAATGCGTGATTCAATAAGGAACGGTGTATAAGAAAAATTCCCTCCACCTTGATTTAACGCACGCATTCCTCTGGCTTCACGCATCACACTTTTTCCGATACGCCATCTCTTGATATCCCAAAAACGGAATCCTTCAAAAGCCAGTTCAACCCTCCTCTCCCTTCTGATCCTTTCTCTCATTTGTATTTTTGTGAGACCAGCAGGTAAAGCCGGCATATTAATGCCAACCCGCGTACGCACAGCATTCACAGCATCATAAACGCTGTTATCCGGATTTGTTAATGCCTCATTCTTAGCTTCGGCAAAGTTCAGCAGCGTTTCTTCGTAACGCATATAAACCCAAAAATGATCACCCGGTTTGTTGTCAGGAGTCAAACTTCCATTCTCGTCCAGGAGCTTACGCAGGTAATAGCCGGTCAGTGTTTTTGCACCTTCTTCCGAAACCAGTCCATCTAAACCATTTACAAAAGTTTCAATGGTATTTTCTCTCCATTTACTTCCATTGTAAATTATAGAGGCCGCAAATCTTGGATCACGATTGGCATAAGGTTTATTTGCATCATACCCCGATCCAGTTTCATCGGGCTTTAACCCATTTAACATTTCATAATCATCAACTAAATTTTGCAATGGCTGAATCCAACCTGAACCGCCCTGACTAGGCACAAACATCTGTTTAACCCAGCTCGTATTGTTAAGTGTAGATTGAAATATGATGTTAGCGGCAGTTCTTTTATGAAACAGTCCAGCATAATCTCCGTCAACCTGATACAAATTAAGCTTCATCACCTCCTCAGCGGCATCAGCAGCCCGTTGCCATTTCTGAACATCCGAAGTTGGATTATGTAATAAACTCGCAGCATAGAGTAACACACGAGCTTTCAACATCATGGCAGCTCCTTTAGTAGCTCTTCCAATATTTGCTGAGGTATGAACAGTAGGTAAAATAGCAGAGGCCTCATTACAATCGTCTACAATAAAACGCACCAGCTCTTCTTCAGAATTCCTTGGAATATTCAAGTTATCGCTAATCTGTAAAACCCGGTCTACTATCGGGACTGTCCCATAACGTTTATGCAATTCAGCATAAAAATAGGCTCTTAAAAAATAGGCTTCACCTTTCATGCGGCTTTTTCCAGTTACTTGTGTAGCATTCTTTACCGGAACAGCATCTATCTTTTCAATAAAGCGGTTAACTTTACGAATAGCGGCATACAGTGATGCCCAGGCATCAATCGGATTGTGATTGGGACTAATCAGCCCTCGGGTAAATACCTGTGGGCCATTAAAATACGAAACCGGGCACTTAGCTTCATCAGAAGCTGCTGCATAGGTGAAACTATTTGAAGGCATCCAGTCATTTAATAATTGAGCATATACATTCGCCAGATAGCGTTCTGTTTGTACATAATCGCCAAAAACCTCTGTTTCTGATAAGCCCCCAGTCTCAGCTTTATCCAGGTATTCGTCAAATTTCTTACATCCGGAAAATGTGATTACTCCCAGCATGCAAATCACTATTATTTTAAATTTCATGTGACAATTAAGTTAGAGGGTTAGAAACTAAGAGAAGCACCAAAGTTGACGATGCGCTGAGCCGGGTATACGTTGCCAATAGTATTGGGTTGCCAATATTCCGGGTCAAACATAGGTTGTGCTTTTGTCCAGGTATACAAATTCATTCCATTTCCGTAGATGCGGAAAGTAGATAAATGAGCTTTTTTTGTCAGCTGGATATTTTTAAAAGTATAACCTATCTCTAAATTTTTTAAGCGGATATAACTGTTATCTTCCAGATACAGTGACGACATACGGTGGTTGTTGCTATTCCCGCCATAGTGAAGTGCCGGCCATGTTGCTGTACTTGCAGTCTCAGGGGTCCATCTGTCCAAATGTTGAGTTCGTACCTTTCCGCCTTCATAAAACTCCCATGACATTCCTCCAACAAGGGTCCTACTGCTGTTTGCAGCACCTTGAAAAAGGAAACTGATATCGAAATTCTTCCAATTCAGCCCACCAGACAGACCAAAAGTAATTTCAGGAATATTGCTTCTACCCATAGGTCCCATGTCATTATCATTAATGACACCATCGTTATTCAAATCTTTATATTTTACATCACCTGGAATTAACTTTCCATATTGTGCAGGACTAACCCTGATGTCCATTTCATCTCTGAAAAAGCGATCCGCCTGTAAAAGAAAAATTTGCCCCAATGGATGTCCTGTTTGATATTGATAATCAAATTCCCTACGCTCCTCATCCATAAAAATGATTTTATTCTTTGCCAGCGCAAAATTACCGCTCAAAAAGTAGCCTCCATTATTGAATCTGTTGCGGTGAGACAGTTCCACTTCAAATCCCTTGTTATCTACTTTACCCATATTCGCAGGCGGCAAATCCTTTCCAGTCATACCGATCATGGATGGTACTGATGAACGCAGAATAAGAATATCATTACGTTTTTCTATAAAGAAATCAGCAGTTACAGAAAAAAGATCTTTCAACAGCTTCAGTTCCACACCTATATTTCCTTTCTTTGCCGTTTCCCAGGTAACAGCTGGATTAGACATTGCACCCTCGTAAATACCTTCCACTCCAACAAGCTGGTCTCCATATAAATAACCATTACTTCCACTTCTGATGTATTCAGAACTAAATAACCATCTTCGTCCATCTATCTGGTCATTTCCGGTTAATCCATATGAACCTCTTATTTTTAAGAAATCTATAACAGAATTCCCTTTTAAGAATGACTCTTCAGAAGCAACCCAACCTGCTGAAAATGCAGGAAAAAATCCATAACGCTTATCTTTAGAGAAGTTATCTGTTCCATTATAACCTGCATTAAACTCTGCAAAATATTTGGATTTATAGTTATAAGTTAACCTCGACACAATACCTTGTGATACAAAAGGGACTTGATTTCCTCTTACTTCCTGGGCACGATTTATGAGTAACAATCCTGTAAATCCATGATCTTTATACTGCTTTGCATAATTTAAAGATACATCCATCCACACGTCCCTTTTTTGATTGTAAGCCGAACTAGGTGCAGAAAGCGGAACATCATTGCCCCTGTAAGTATAATTAGCAGGATCATTATAATCACCTGAACCTTTGTACTCGGCAGTCATTACAGATTTAGACCTTTTAAAGTCATTCTGGAAATAGCCATCAAAAGAGTAATTACCTTTAAGTGTAAGTCCTGGAGTGATAAAATTCAATTTCCGGGTTAAGGATAACATTCCTGATAAAGAAGAATTGAAAGACTCACGGAAACCAGTCTGGTTTAATAACCTGGCTGGGTTAAGAAACAATCTTTCACCGTAGCTTCCGGTTGGGTATTTTACAGGAAAAGCATTTGGAGGAACCTGGTTTAAGGTCCAGAAAAGATCAGCAACAGAAACATTGGGATCTCTTTTGTTTTCTATAGCGCCAAATAAATTTAAGGCCATAGAAAAGTTATCATCAAAATCGATGTCGATATTAGAACGGAAATTATAGCGTTTAAAACTTGAAGTTGGATCATATTTAGGATCTTTCTCCGTTTTATATATCCCTCCCTGATCCGTATAGCCAACGTTAACAAAGTAACGGGATTGTTGCCCGCCGCCACCAATATTAAAATTGGCCTGAGTTTGCATTGCCGGCTTCATCATTTCATCCAACCAGTCAACATTCGGATATTTATAAGGATCCGATCCGGAACGATACCCTTCTAATGCCGCTGCATTATAAGGCGCTGTTCCACCCGGGTGATCATTGAGGTAAGCCTCATTGGCTAAAACCGCATAATTATAAGAGTCCAGATATTCAGGCAGACGAATTGATGTCTGCACCGCACGTTGTACGCTTGCTGAAACTTCTGGCTTTCCTTGCTTACCTCTGCGTGTAGTTACAATGATCACACCATTTGCTCCTTTGACACCGTACAATGCAGTGGCCGATGCATCCTTTAGTATGGTAATGTTGTCAATTTCATTTACATCCAACAAAGCGATAGCACTATAATCTTTCTTTACCCCATCAATAGTGATCAAAGGTTCCTGACCGTTCATTGTAGCCCGCCCTCTGATCAGCAATTGTGATTTGTCATTGCCCGGCTCACCACTAATTTGTATTGCCGTAAGCCCCGGTAATCTTCCTGCCAACGCATTGGTAATATTTGCGGTAGGACTTTGTTTCAATTCTTTTAAACCAATAGAAACAGAAGAACCGGTTTGCGCTACTTTTTTCTGTGTTTGTCCGAAACCAAGAATAACCAACTCATCCAATGACTGATCACTTTCTTTTAGCGTTACATTCAGTACCTTGTCTCCATCTCCTACTTTAATCTCCTGACTGATAAAGCCTATGTAAGAGTAGACCAGCGTCAGATTTCCCTCCGGCAACTTAATGCTATAACGACCATCTTTATCAGTAGTTGCCGTTATTTTAGTACCTTTTACATTTACAGATGCACCAGGCAGGGGTATCCCCTTTTCATCGACTACTTTTCCATTGATTTCTACTGTAGCCAGATAACTACTTATTTTATCCAGCAACGTAGCCTCCTTCTTGGAAAGGATAATGTTATTATCTACAATTTTGTAATTAACATGGAGTCCTTTAAGGACGGTTTTAATGGCGTCTTCAATATTCGAATTTTTAAGCGTAACACTTACTTTCGGTTTGTTCAGGTCATAATCCCGGCTCAAAAATACATACCCGGTTTGTGCTTCTATTGCATTCAGGACAACCTTAAGTGGTACATTCTTTTGTTCCAGATTTACATTCTGACCAAAAGAACTGGCAAAAACATGTGCCAATGATGTGATCAATATGAAAATGGTCAACTTCATAATCAATAATAATTTGGGTGGCAGCCACAGTTTGGGCACGCCTAGGTTAAAAGCATTTAATTTCATACTTTTGATTGGTTTGGGCTAATTCGTGAATCGGTTGATATAGATTTATCCCGGCTTTCCGGGAAGGGTTGACCCAAGCTATTTCCGCAGAGGTGCGCTAACACTTCTGCGGTTTTTCACCGGCCACCAAATGGACATTAAGGCCCTTTTCGTAACTGTTTTTTCATGTTTGGTTTATTTGGTTATTTATTGTTTTGTTTATTGAATTCTTATCATTGCCCTTAAGGCATAATAATGATGGTTTTTCCTTCAAGTCTGAACTTAACATTGGCATATTTCAGCACTTCAAGTACCTTTGAGAGGTTAAGATTTCGGTATACTTTACCATCAAAACTCGCTTTAGGAATCTCTCCTTCATATTTGACGCTGACGTCGTACCATCTCGAAATTTGCCGCATCACCGCCGGCAGATCATCTTTATCGAATAAGAAAAAGCCATTTTTCCATCCTATTGCTTCTTCTATGTTTGCCGCAGTTACTTTTATGCTGCCGTTATCTGATAATTGAGCCTGTTCTCCCGGCTTCAACAGGGTTTCTCCATTAATTTTCACCGAACCTTCCAGCAGTGTCGTCAATGTTTGTCCTTCATCAACATAGCTGTTGACGTTGAAATGGGTACCCAATACAACAACCTCCTGTTTTGCTGTTTTTACAATGAAAGGGTGTGACTTATCTTTTGAAACCTCAAAGTACGCTTCCCCATTCAATTCCACCGTACGCGTTTTTAAACTGGTAAAAGATGCAGGATAGGTTAAGGTTGTAGCTGCATTTATCCAGACCATACTTCCATCAGGCAAACGAACCTGATAGGTTTCTCCCCGGGCAGTTGCCAGCGTATTAGTTTTAGATCCTGAACGATTACCTTTGTCTTTAATTTCATAAATAATCTGACCATCACTGGTTTTTGTGATCACTACGCCAGCCTCCTCAGACAGCTCCCCATTATGGGCTTCAGCCAATGCTATTTTTTTACCGTTTGCTAATGTTAACGTCGCCGCATTTTTTCCCGGCAGAATATTACTGGCCAACACAAATGAACGTTGATTAACTGAATGCTCTGAAAGAAAATAATAGTATCCACCGATGGTACAGGCGATCGCGATAGAGGCTGCAACAGCTATTCTAAGCCAAAGCCTTTTTGCCGGTCTTAAGTGCTTACGTTCAAAGCTGGAAAAAGCATCTGCTGCGTTGAAGCCATGCATAATGTTCAGTTCTTTCCTCAGCTCATCCTCAGAAGTAAGTCGGTCAAAAAGCAGTCGATTATTCTCATCAAGAGCAATCCAGTCCTTCAGTTCTTTCTTCCCTGCCTCATCAATTTCCCCTGAATTGTAATCGCCAATCAGTGTAATGATCTTATCATATTCTCGTTTCATTCCAGTCTTCTATATCTGATTTAATACTTAAACTACATGAAGGCGAAAAAGTACCGGGAAAATGCAAATTATTTTTTATGTATATAAAATATCAAAAACCTTCACTTTTAATAAAGCGAAATATTGGCTGCATCCATTCGTTTGGAGGAAGGTGTAATACGAACCCATGGTCGCCTTTAGGGAATAAATGCAACTCTGCATTAACTCCATTCTTTTGCAAAGCCTTATAAAACACAATACTATTGTCAACGCTTACCACCTTATCATCACCACTATGTGTCAGATAAGTGGGAGGAGTATCCTTGTTTACCTGTTCTTCGTTAGAAAACAATCGCACTTTTTCTGGCCTGGGCTCCTTTCCAAGCAAATTTGACCTCGAACCTGAATGCGTAAGACCGGTCTTCATGCTGATTACCGGATAGACGAGAACCATAAAGTCAGGTCGAAGGTTAATACCTTCCATATTCGAAACATAACTGGTTTTAAAATGTGTACCTAAGCTGCTTGCCAAATGTCCTCCCGCACTAAAACCGATGATTCCAATCTTTTGTGGATTGATATTCCAGGTTGCGGCTTTTGATCTTACAATTTTGATAGCTTGCTGGGCATCCATTAAAGGTCCTAAACTTTTATCCTTCATTTTATCCGCATCGGGCAAACGGTACTTTACAACCACTGCCGTTATTCCTTCTTTTACAAAAGCCTGGGCTATTGGGGTGCCTTCAGTATGTGTAACGATGGTGCCGTATCCCCCACCCGGAAAAATAATTACTGTGGTACCAGTGGCTTTATCTGCAGGCGGCAAATAAATAGTTAATGTTGGCTTTTCATCGTCCTTCAAACTAACCTTACAATTGGGAATACTATCCGGATAAAGCGGCAATACCTGTTGAGCGAATGCATTATAGCTGATGAGCAGCAGGATAATTGTTTTTAATGATTTCATGATAATCTTATTTCGTTTTGGTTTAAGTGTTGATTTAATAATTAAACCACACCATAGTTGAAAAGTACCGATAAAATGTAATTTCATACTTAGCCCTTCCTAAAGCCGTAAATCAATAAAAACAGCATGAAAATATCAGGTTTAAGCAAATGTCGTAAACTGTCCAGGCCCTTTGATTTTAGATTTTTTACCGTTTGTACAGAAATTCCAAGGAGTGCTGCAATTTCATCATTCTTCAAACTTTCAAAATAGCTCATTTTAATAATTTTTCCGGAATGCCCCGGTAACTGGTCAATCACCTTCATCACCTCACGCAATACCTCTGCCTGAATAATGTCATTTACATACCCCTGCTCTTCCGAAGGTAAATTAGAATTATAATGCCACTGACGTTCTTTAACTCTGGTAGATACTTTTATATAACTTAAACAGGAATTTTTAACAGCTGTATAAAGATAAGCCCTAATGTTCTCGTCCTCTGATATTGTTGATTTATGATGAAGCACTTTCAGAAAAACATCTTCCACAATATCCCTGGCCTCCTCCTGATCTCCTACAATTTTAAATGCGAAGTAACAAAGGGCAGCATAAAAATCAAGATACAACTGTTTAAAATCCAGAACTGCTATGGACATATTATCTCAAATATTGATTGATGATCTGATGGTAAGGATACAGCTTATTTTTGAAATATAAAAAACCTTCAAATTTTTATTGTTTAGAAATTCCTAATTTTAACCCGTCGACAAATTTCTAAAACCGAAAACAAGCAACTGTAAGATGAAAAAAATATTACTCATTTTCCCTTTACTTTTACTGCTTACTTCATTCAGTGGCAAACAACAGGTTTGGACTGCCCTTGGCGATTCCATTACTTATATGAATGAGCATCCAGAGGAAACAGACAACAGGATTAGCAAAGGGTACATGAGTATGGTGACTGCGAAACTACCGAACTTAAAATACATTAACCAAGGTCATAATGGCTGGACAGCTGGAGGCATTGCTGAAAAAATAAATAACCTTGATTTGCAAAAATCGGATATTTACTCTGTGTTCTTAGGAACTAACGATTGGTGGGCTGGCCGACCACTGGGTAAAATAGCCAACTATCTTGAGAACAAAGGTAATGACACATTTTATGGTTCTTATCGCATTATTGTTAATAAGCTGCGAGCACTAAACCCGGAGGCCAAAATCATATTGGTTACACCAATGCAACGTGTAGATTTTGTATATCTAAAAAATGCAAAGAATAATGCATGGGGCTCTTACAAACAAAAAAATGGGCAATCATTGTCCCAATTTGCCGATGCGGTAAATGAGATTGGTAAATATGAGCATTTTCAAGTGGTAGACTTATTTCATGAAAAACAGCTTGCGTTAAAACATTTAGTGAGATTTAAGCGACTCAAAGACCCCGAGACCGGAACGTACAAGAATTTTAGTTATCCAGATTTTATTGATGTACCCTTTGATCCACTAAAGGACGAATACCCATACCCTGTTGATGCTATCGATATCACATATGACGGGTTACATCCTTCAGATAAAGGGTATGAAATTATTTCTAAATTGCTTATAAAGGTCATTAGGAAATAGCAGTACTAGTCTGGCCTACTAGTCCCCTGCCTTAGTAACATCTGCCAGGACATAAAATATGGATCAATTAAGAAAAGCCTGAATCAAAAAGCAAAAGCAATCTGTTCCAGGCTTCCCTTTTACCAAATACATTTATCATTTACCAAATCGCTTTTCTTGCAGCTGGTCATAGTTTTTTACATAATCCGGATTTTCCGTTCCCATCATCCTATCCCAAACCCTTAAATACAAACCATAATTGCCTTTAAATTTCTGGTGGTGCAAATTATGAAAGGTAGAAGTATTGATAATCTCGAACAGGAAGGTATTCCTGAAACCCCTGGGCATAATTTCATAACCCAAATGCCCATAAACGTTAATGATAAAGGACGACAGCGCAAAAAGTCCAATGGTTAAAGGATGTAATGGCATCGTAAAAACCAGCAAAATGATCACCGCCCCTTCTGCTATCGCTTCCAAAAAATGGAAGGAATAGGAAGTCCAGGGCGAAGGATTGGTAGACTGATGGTGCACCAGGTGGGTTGCTTTAAACAGTCTTTTATGGTGCAATATTCGATGCATCCAGTAGAAATAGGTGTCGTGTACGATTAGGGTTAATACGAGACTCAGCGGAATCCACCATAAGGGATAGGCCTGCAGGTCCGTATAGATAAATGTATGCGGCCGGAGCTTGTCGGACAATGCGATAATTGAAGTAATGGCCAGCATGATGCTGGATATAGACGAATGCAGGATTTCCCTAAGAAAATCGGCCTTGCCCGCCAGCCTGCTTTGAATTTTATTTCGCAGCAGACTTTTGGGGAAAAGCAGATAAAAAACTAAAAAAAAGATACCTGCGATTATGAAATAACGGCCAATGGTAAGGAGAAAGGCCCAGCTAATGGATTCTAATAGATGGTTCATGTTATTTACGTTTTCTACGGATTAAGATGATCAGCCCTACTAAGAATATAGCGCCCGGAATCACGAAGTAATACAAGATCTGTAAGGTCTTTACACTGCCTTTAGTCAGCGTAGTAGAATTGTCTCTTGAAGGTGGACGACTCGCATCTATTGGGAACTCTCCATAAGAGAACCAGCGAAATATACTGGCGGCGAATCCTCCATTAAGTGTCTGCATATTGTTCCGGTTCAGTTCTGCATTACTAAAAAAGTCGGCATCACCGGATACGATAATCCGTTGTTCTTTGTTTTTCACCTGACGCATTAGCATAAGCGCGGTTGGGAAAGCACCTTCCTCATCACCGTTCCTGGTTTCTATTGTTAATGCGGCTGAGTCCAGTGTAAACTTTCCCTTTTTTAACCAGCTGGTCTGCGCATCGGTCATTAACAGGGGATGAATGTCAAATGATCCTTTCTCACTATAACTCAGGGCTGCCGCATCCGGCATAGATACCGGCCAACGCGCTGCATAAAATGCCTGTAAGCCTGGTGCCATCGCTACTGCACCTGCCGCAAGTACCGGCGTAACCAGTCCGAAAGAATAATCCTTACTGCGCTGCACCAGCGTACCATCCAGCATTTTAACACCAAGACTGTCTAACATGGGATTAACAATGCTTTGTTTACCAGGTTCCCCGGCAATCATTGCATTTCCACCGCCAGAAAGATACTTGTTCAGCTTAGCCAATGCAGTGGCACTATAGGCAACTCTCGGATCGGCAATGATCAATACAGAAATACCGGCCGGGATCTCTTCATTTTCCAGAGAAACACTGTCTACATCAAAGCCCTGGTTAATCAATGAACTCCGGACAGTCTTTGTGTTGAGTAAAGACTTATAATCGCGGTCGCCCATTTTATCCATGCTCCGCTGATAACCGTCAGTCGCAAAAACGATTTTAGGCGGGGCCATGATCAGCCGTTTTAAAGCTGCTCCCGTTTCTGCCTCTTTAGGCCAGAAAGCTTGGTCTGGGGCAGGGAACGTACGCAAAAAGGTTTTTTTTCCCTGGAATTCTAACTGCATGACCACACGTGCGCCTTCCACCTGTAAATTGATTTGTTTATGGATTTCATCCGGAGTCAGGAAATTACGAAGTTCAAGTCTCTGGATATTGGACATGAGCAACACATAATTATTAAAAGTTGAATTATATTTAACTAGATTCTCTGTCAGACCTGGAATGCTATCATAATAATAAACCCACTTCAGATTGATATTTGGCTTAAAACGGAGATAAGGTTCCCAGCGGGCGATGTCGGCAATACGCAGTTTTGGCGTGGCCTGATTGTAAGAATCCTCAATTCCATTGATATATTCGGTCATTTCAACAGGCCCGTCGCCCATCTTTTTTAGTAATTCCTGCCCCGCTTTAGTGAGTGTATTTACTTTGGTAGCTGTGGCATCGTAATAGGCGATCATCGGCTGACGGGAAGTGATGTAGGTAATACTTAAGCCAATCCATACAATCAACGCATATCGGGTTGCCTGTTGGATCACTGATTTAACACGCCTTTCCATCTCCAGTTTAATAATGGTAAAAGCGAGGAACATTCCAATAATGACCAGGTAATAAATCACATCGCGTGTATTCAGCAATCCGGCCATCATACGTTCGGCCCTGCTGGGCATAGAAAGGCTATGTGTCAGGTCACGCACAAAATCAATACCCTGCCCTACTGTTCCAATATAATTCATAAAGGCCAGCACCACGAAAGTGCTGATGGCTGCTACCGCCTGATAAGTGGTTAAACTTGATACAAAAATACCAATAGCGGAGTATGCGCTGAGCAGTAGGTATGCTGCAAGCAGGGCAACCAGAATATGCGGGTAGTCAAAATGTGGGATAAACCAGGCGCCAACAATTATGAAGATGCCCATAATGCCTAATATGATCAGGTTGTAAGCCAGCATAGCTGCAAATTTACCGTACACCACCTGGCTTAATTTTACCGGTGATGAAAATAACAGTTTGATGCTTCCGCTACTGGTTTCCCGGCTGATCATTCCCATCGTAATTAAAGGAATGTACAGATAAAGGTCACGCAAAATAGAGCTGAGTACACCAATCTGCATGGGGTCAGTAAACAGGGTAGCCGTTAAAAAAGATGCAGCCGGGGCACGTTGGATATCGGGTAAGGCTGATGTAAAACGCAAACTCATCTGTACAAACAGTACAATCATGAGTAACCAGGCTATTGGTGAATAAAATAGCAGACCGAGTTCCAGTCTTGCTATCTGTATGATTTTCTTCATATGTTATAAAGGTTATTTTTTCTCTGGCATCAGCACCAGTCTGATATAATTCTTATCCTGAATAAAAGTTGCTGCAGTTTGCTGAACGGCTTTAACAGTCACACCGTTCATCACAGTATTATAGTTGTTAAGCTCGTTTAAGGGCTCCTTATTTATGAGCTGTGAAGCCAGGTAATCCAGCCAAAACCCATTATTCTTTGAGCCTGTTTGTAAGCCTACAAGACGAGCGGCTTTAAACTTCTGAAGATTTTCGGCAGTTGGCCCTTTGGTTCTTATTTTATCCAGTTCATCCTTTGCTGAAGTAATCAGTTTTTCAACGTTTTGAGGGGCGCAGTCAAAAGCAATTAGCAGACTAAACCGGCTTTTTGGATATTTAGAAATCGTCAACTGTGCATTTGGAACGTATGTTCCCCCTTCATGGTCACGAAGGCGCTCTGTAAGCGTTATTTTCAACACATCAGCGATGGCATTCATTTTAATAGTATTTTCAAAATTGTATTCGAAAGCACCAGAATAAGCCAGAATTACACTTGCTTTTTGTTCATCACCTTTATAAATGGTTTTAGCAATGCGGCCCGGAGGAACGTTAATCCCAACGTCAAGAAACGTCTCTTTAAGTCCCCTGGAAGGTAAAGAACCTAGGTATTTTTCCAACAGCAATTTTGTTTTTTCCAGATCCAGGTTCCCTACAAACATAAAAGTAAAGCCCGAAGCATCAGCAAAACGTTCTTTATAGATCTGGAATGCCCTATCCAGTTTTATTGCATTTAATCTTTCTATTGTTTGAGGTTCTTTGCGAATGTGATTATTCGCCAATACCAGGTTTGCAGTATCCAGAAATACGGAAGCACGGTTATTACCTCTGGTGGCCAGTTGCTCTTTAGACCGTTCAATAAGGGTCAGGAAAGACTCCTCATTTTTACGCGGCTCGGTAAAATAAGCATATAGCAGCTCCAGGGCTACAGGCAGATCTTCTGGCGTTGTACTCCCATTGAAACCTTGGTAATTATCCACAATAAAAGGGCTCACCTGTACTTTTTTACCACCGAGCAATTTACCCAACTGTAGTAAGTTGTAATTGCCGGCACCCGCTGCAGACACGATATTGGCAGCATTGATGGCGCTCTGATAATCTGCATCTGGATACAAGGATGCTCCACCTTCGGCTAACCCCTTAAATACAATCTGGTCGTTCTGAAAATCCGTTTTCTTCAACAGGATAGTCATCCCGTTGCTGAGCGTAATTTTTTGTACCCCGGCAGTCTTCACTTCTTCTGCTGCTGTAATTCTCCCTGGCACAGGCTCTTTTTTAAGCAGAGGAAGATCCTGTACATCATCTACATAAGCATTAAGGGGCTGTGTGTATACACTTTCAATCCAACGTTGTACGGTGGCTTCGTCCGGCAAAAAGGTTTTATTGTGCGCCGATGATTTGGCAACGATGTCGCGGTTAGCACTCTTTAGGTAGCTGACCATCAAAGCATTGATCTCATCCAGGGTAATATCCGGAAGTAGTTCTTTGTTTAGCTTATACTCTTCAGCGATACCAGGTGCTGCATTTCCGGTTAAAAAATGTTGCAGATAAGACCTGATCAGAGTTTCAGAAGGTGTTTTATCCATTTCCTTCAGCATATCTTCCATTTTCAGTTGCTGCATTTTTTTTGCCCGGTCCAGTTCAGCTTGTGTAAAGCCCTGTTCCTCCATCCTGCGTAGTTCCAGCCAGATGCTTTTCAATCCCTGTTCTGTTTCTGCAGGCTTGGTGGTTAAATTCACTGAAAAAGCGTTTAAACCACCCGTTAAGGGGGTAAATGTAGCAAGCGGTAACCCCCTGAACCTGGAACTCACCATCTGTCCGAACAAGTTCTTCAATAGTTTTCTTCTGTAATCGGTATTGGTAGTAATGGTATCCGCAGGCTCTTTCATCAATATTTCCAGCGATACACCACCAAACTCCGGGTCGATAAATTGCATATATTGATTTTTACCGATTAACTTACTGTGATAAAAAGTCCTCTTTTTTTCCTCTTCTGGGTTTTTGAGGTCGCCAAATTTCGCCTTGATGTCTTTCTCCATTTGGTCGACATCAATGTCCCCTACCACCAATATGGCCTGTAAATTTGGGCGGTACCAGTCTTTGTAAAAAGTCCGGATCTCCGCAGGCGTTACCTTTAACAACACTTCTTCGGTACCGATTGGCAAACGCATACCAAATCTGGATTTATTGGTATAAAAAGGAATGGCCTGTTCCTGATAACGCTGCTGGAGGCCCTGATGGTATCGCTTTTCTTCCAGGATGACATGTCGTTCTTTCTCTACATCTTCAGCTTCGATATTCGCTTCCTGTGCCCAGTCGCGCATAATCTGCAGACCGTTTGCCAGTAATTCCGGGTTATCTGAAGGCAATGGCAGTTGATAAACGGTTTCATCCAGCCCGGTATTGGCATTGAGATCTGCTCCAAAACGTACACCAGCTTTCTCCAGATAATTGGACAGTTCTTTTTTAGGAAAATGTTTAGTCCCGTTAAAACTCATGTGTTCTACAAAATGGGCAACCCCTCTCTGCTGATCAGTTTCCAGGATAGAACCGGCTTTTATGGCCAGATACATAGTTACTCTTTTTTCCGGTGTTTTGTTTTTACGGATATAGTAGGTAAAGCCATTTGCCAGTTTTCCGGTCCGCACTTCCGGATCAAGTAACAAAGGCTGTTGATCCATCCTTGTTTTGCAGGCCAATGGCAGGCTAAGTATAGCTATGGACAAGAGTCCGAAGAATTTTTGTTTAATTCGCATATTGTTCAGCTTTAATAATATCCACGATATTTTCGTTCTCAATAATGATCATCCCTTGTCTGTCGGTCGTAATTCCACTGGTCAGCGTATACGGATAAGTCGGTACGCCATCTTTCATGACGGTTGGCAAATAAGAGAACTGCACATTACCGGACACTTTCCCCAGGGCCTCGCCCACTTCAATGATGTGCGTAGAGACCACAAAGAAACTATTCCTGTTTTCGGCAAAAGCCCGTGTTACGGCCAGCGTTGCATCATAAGCGTCTTTTACATTGGTACCCTTGAAAAGCTCGTCAAACAACACGTAAAGATCCTGTGACTCACTCACCGCCTGAGCCACCGTTTTGGTGCGTAGTACTTCTGCGTAGAAATGACTGTAACCCATGTCCAGGTTGTCTGAAACATTGATCGAGGAGAACAAACCTTCCTTTACGGAGAATTCCATTCTTTTTGCGGCAACAGGGAACCCCATGTGCGCCAGGTAAACCGCAATCCCCATAGATTTCATGAAGGTCGATTTACCGGCCATATTGGCCCCTGTCAGGAACAGCATATTGCGCTCTTTAGTCAGGTGAAGGTTATTGCTCACCCCCTTTCTTAATCCCGGATGACGGAAACCTTCCATATCCAGCAGCATTTGGGTTGCAGGCAAGGCTTTTGCGTATACAAATTCCTGTTCTGCAGCAACTGCTGCCACGCCTACAAATACGTCAAGCTCATAGATCAGCTTCAACAGGATTTCCATCTGACTGATCATGGCATGACGGATCACGTAATCGTTTTTAATCAGCTGCATCAGGGAAACCTGTCTTTCAGCTGCATTCAGGAGCCCCTGAAGTCGGTCATCCTGCAGAACTTTCAATGCGGCATCTAAATCTTTCTGATACACTTCAACCCCTGCCTTTCCGGACAATTCCTTAAAGAAATCCCTGAAAGCCTGCAACACTTCAATGGTGACGGACTGACCGGCCTGTAATTGCAGCAATTCGGCATTGTGAAAAAGTGCCTGTTTAAATTTTTTGGTGAAAATACCCCAGGCTACAGCCGGCAAGGCTGCGCCAGCACCACCGGAAAAGTAATCTTCCATCGATTCTACCTGTGAACGGATTACCGGAAAAATTACCCGGTGCTGCTGGAAAAAAGCAAAAATCGAACTGCGTTGATTGATCTGCGTCGGCGTATTTAGTGGCCTTGCAAACATACCTTCCAAAGCCTTTTCTCCCCCACGAGTCTGCAGATGGTTAAACAAACTGTAAACAGACTGCTGTTTAAATTTACCCTGCAGGTTCAGATCTTCTATGGTCTGCTTATCTGCCAGGAAGTCTGGATACTTTTTTTTATCTTGTTTTTTATCTTTGATCAGTTCAACAACCCCTTCGTTATTGATGATAATCATCCCATGACGGTCGTCGGTAATCCCTTCTGTAAGCGTATAGGTGTACACAGGCTTTCCGTTTTCCATTCGTGTAGGCAGGTAGCGGAAAATCATGTTTTTGCATTTCTTTTGCAGTACCTCACCTGCTTCCATGATGTGGGTCGAGATCACGAACAAAGAATGTGGTTTACCTGCAAAGGCTTCCATAATAGCAATGGTACCTTCGTAAGCGTCTTTCACATTGGTACCACGGAACAGTTCATCAAATACCACAAACAGGTTTTTACCTGCACCAAGTTCTACGGCTACTTTTTTCACCCGAAGGACTTCGGCATAGAAATGACTGGCGCCCATGGCCAGATTATCTGGTAAATTGATGGTAGTGTACATGCCATCGCATACGGAAAATTCCATGCGTTTTGCTGCAACAGGAAAACCAAGATGGGCCAGGTACATGGCGATACTCAGGGATTTCATGAAGGTAGACTTACCCCCCATATTGGCCCCGGTTAGGAATACAATATTACTGTCCGGAGTCATCGTTAATGAATTTGCTACAGGCTTATGCAATAAAGGATGATAAACACCCTCCAGATCGAGCCGGTTGGCATCACGCTTTAAGGCATTGGGAAAGCTATAGCCACGCTCCCGGGCCACACCGGCAATCGAAATGTAGACATCAAGGTGATAAATGTGCTGTAATATTTTTTCCAGCAATCCACGTTGCTGGAACCGTAAAATATTGTCGTATTCAACAATCTTCCCGGAAGAGATCTTGCCTTTACCATGGTCGGTAAACAAAAGTTCCAGTTCTTTGGCATTCAATAAGGCCAATACTTTTTCAACCTCTGTGCCATAGGGGTTGCCGGCTACTTTAGCCCGAATTTCCTGCATAAACCTTCTCAGTCCTTGCAAAATCTCCATCAGCGCCGTTACACTTTGTGCGGCAGCTTTAAAGTCGGCCATGCTAAAGCCTTGGTTAGACAGGCGACTGCGGGGATCTGTATTGGACAGGTACCTTTCTGCTTCTTCAAAACGGTTGCCCTGCAAAGGAAACTCAGTTTTGCTTTCCAGAAAGTACCTCAACATCGCAACCCGGTCATTAATGGCCTGATCGTTTGCAAGCGGATTACGGAACAGCTCTTCCAATAGTGCAGCACCGCCCTGGGTATAGGTTTTGTTAAAAATGTGGTAGATCGAATCGCTTCCCGATTTAGAGAAGATATTCAAATCATCGATCGTTTGTTTATCGGTTATAAAGCTCATTATTATTTACGTTTTCGACGGACCAGCAGCACTATCCCCAACATGAGGATGGCACCAGGGATCGCCCCATAATACAACACTTCTATTATTTTAACTCCGGCTTTGCTTAGCTTTATTGCATTGTCTTTGGACTCCGGACGGGTCATATCTATCGGAAATTCTTCATATACAAACCAGCTGAAAATGTTGTAAATTAAAGATCCGTTAACGGTTTCCATGTTGCTGCGGCCTAACTCTTTATTGCTAAAGAAATCGGCATCACCGGACACAACGATCCGCTGTTCTTTGTTTTTCACTTTCCGGGTCAGCACCAACGCCGCAGGGAAGCTCCCCTGCTGGTCGCCATTTTTTGCTTCAAATACCAATGCTGCTGAATCCAGTACAAAACCACCTTTCTTGATCCAGCTGATGCTGGGATCGGTGATCAACAACGGCTTTACCTGAAAGCTGCCTGCACTGTCATAGCTTAAAGCTCCGGCTCCCGGCATAGACACGACCTTTTTATCCTGATCAGATTTGTTGATGTTAGAAGCCCCGGTTGCCAGGGCTTTTGTTAATGTTGGGGTAACCAGTCCGTAAGAATAGTCCCTGCTGCGCTGAACAAGTGTTCCATCGCGCAATTGCACACCCAATGAATCGAGTAGCGGGTTGGCCACAGCCCCTTTACCGGGCTCGGTTGCCACCATCAGGTTTCCACCTTCACGAACATATTTCCGGAGTTTAGCCAGTGCAAGAGGACTAAAAGCTACCTTTGGATCACCAACAACCAATACGGCAATACCAGCTGGAACCTGACCATTTTCTAGAGACACGCTGTCCAGATCAAACCCAAGATTGATGAGTGAATTTCTGGCGAGTTTATTGTTAAAGAAAAACTTATAATCCCTGTCGCCCATCTTATTTATACTACGCTGATAACCATCTGTTGCGAATACAATTTTAGGTGGGGGTATGATCAGGCGTTTTAGCGCCGCAGCAATTTCAGCTTCTTTAGGCCAGACTTCCCCGTCATCAAAGGTTCTTAAAAACGTGGTTTTCCCTTTATATTTGAGCTGGATCACCAAGCGCCCGCCTTCTTCGCGCAGGTCTACCTGCTTACGGATGGCTTCGGGACTTAGAAAACCGGAGGTATCTATTTCTTGTGATTTTGCATATTCTTTAAATATGCTTTTCAGACTTTTTCCGGGATTAGCTGCATACAACTGAGGATCAAAGCTATCGTAATAATATACCCAGTGCAGATTGATATTCGATTTAAACCGGAGATATGGTTCCCAGACACCGATGGCCTTGAGTCTATTTACCGGCGCAGCATTCGTATAAGTATAATGCAAGCCATTAATATAGGCCGTCATTTCTACAGGCTCATCGCCCATTTTTTTGAGTATTTCCTGTGTAGGTTTAACAATGGTATTGAGTTTGGTCTCAGTAGCGTCGTAATAAGCAATCAAAACCTGACGGGAACTGATGTATGCGATGGCCGATCCGGCAATTATGATCGCAATATAGCGGCAAGAATGATAAAAAAAGGATCTGGAGGTTCTCGCTAGTTCAAGTCGGGTGACAGTCAAGGACAGAAAAATGGCGGAAACTGCAATGTAGTAAAATACTTCCCGAGAAGTCAATAAACCCATTACCATGCGTTCGGCACGACTGGGCATGGAAAGACTTTGGGTAAGGTCCCGCACAAAGTCGATGCCCTGTCCAAAACCTCCTATATAATTCATGAAGGCGAGTACGGCAAAAGTACAAATGGCGGCCACCACCTGATAGGTAGTGAGACTGGACATAAAAATCCCAATGGCCGCATAGGTACTGAGCAATAAGAAGGAAGCCAGCATTGCAACCAATACATGTGGATAGTCGAAATGGTCTACAGACAATGCGCCCAGGATCAAAAATAAACACATGATTGCAACAATCACCAGGTTGTAAACCACCATAGCGAGAAACTTTCCATAAACAATCTGGCTCATTTTTACCGGCGATGAATACAATAATTTAATGGTTCCGCTACTTGTTTCCCGGCTGATGATCCCCATAGTCATCAATGGCGTATACAAATACAAACTTCCCAGAATGGTGTAGAAAATACCTTGCGAAACCAGGGGACTTGATATGCTAGAAGTAAATAAACGATTGGTTAAAAAACTAAAACCAGGAATAAATTCCTGCATGTGTTGCAATTCGGCTATACCCGGTATAAAGGCATTCGCCATCTGCACCAGCAATACCATCATGAGTAACCAGGCAATTGGAGAATAAAACAGCAGACTGAGTTCCAGTTTAGCTATTTGTATTGTTTTCTTCATTTTATTTTCAGGTATTAATTGGAGATTCTTGACAATTGAGCAAAAGTTTCATCTAAAGAATTCTTTTCCATATTCAGCTCACGTAAACGCCAGCCTTTCTTTGCACTTTCCAGTACGACAGCTTCAGCTATATTTCGGTCGCCATTAAAATAGATCCGCAATTGCTTTTCAGTTAGCATTTCGATTCTTACAATACCCTCTATAGCCAGCAATGCCTCTGTGGCAGGTGCATTTTCCATGATCGCGATCATGCTGTGCGGAGCAATGTAATTGTCGAACGCCTCCATGGTATCCGCAAAAACAATCCTTCCGCTTTCTATCATCACAATGTCCTTGCAGAGGTACTGTACTTCGGTGAGAATATGTGTAGAAAGAATCACAGCCCGATCGGTAGCAATATCTTTAATCAGGGAACGAACTTCAAGAATCTGATTGGGATCCAGTCCATTGGTTGGCTCATCAAATACTACTAATTTAGGGTGATGGATAATGGCTTGTGCAATACCTACCCGTTGTTTATAACCTCCGGATAAGTTCTTAATTAACCTCTTGCTAATGTGGGTCAAACCGCATCGCTCTTTGACTTCTTCCAGTGCTTTTTTCAACTGGCTTTTTTCCACCGAGCGTAAAATTGCGGTATGCACCAGGTATTCATCGACGGTTAAGTCCATGTATAGCGGTGGAGTTTGCGGTAAAAAACCAATTTCCTGTTTGGCCAGTTCCGGTTGTTCAGCCAGGTTGATTCCATTGATCATTACCGTTCCGGCTGTTGGTGTCAACACGCCGCACAGGATGTTCATTGTGGTGGATTTACCCGCGCCATTGGAGCCTAGCAAGCCCAAAATTCCGGTTTTAGGAATCTCTATATTGATGTCACGTATAGCCCAACTGGTGCTATAACGATGTGATAGTCCGACAATACGAACAATTGGTTCCATAGTTTTTTTGAATTATATAAGTTTATTTACTCGTGATTGGACATAGCTGTAGCATTCCATATCCTGGCCGGGCCAGGATATGGAAGTATGATCAGGTGGTTTAGAAAAAAATATTAATAGTTGGGAATCATCAGCGTATTCTGCTTTTCAGCACCTTGTGTTACACCCGGCAAGCCAATAAATGCAAGCGTAAAATTTCTGAAACGCCATAAATTCCCACTGGCTTTACCGACTTCGTTGAAAACATAGCTGGCCAAAACACCCTGTGTCTGCTGGTCTCGAAACTCAAATGTATAATTTCCTGCTGTCGAAATGGCTTTAAAACGCTGGTAATCCGTAACAACTTTGTAGGCTAATCCTGTGACAACTTTTTCGCCTGTCCCCGTTATTAAATAAACATCAACGGGCCTGCTTTGATAGGACAAGTTGATAAACCTAATCCCGAATGTACTGTCGGCCACGCTGTGAAAAGGTGGAATTTCAGTAGAAATAAACTGTTCAGGATCATCTACTGTTCCGGTAAGGAACAGCGTGTTGATGCTCCCTTGTTTCAGTTGAAGTCTCAAATTAAACAAGGGTTTGCTGGTAGATGTAGTATCGGGATATTGGAACAGCCTTAAAGGCTGATCATCTTTGTCTATCGGTAAACGGAATGCTTCATTATAAAGACCGTATTGAACCTGGAGGGCGCCATAATAAAAGGGCAAATATCCATTCTGGCTAAAATCTGCAACCAGCGGCGCACTACCGGCAACTGCATTGATCATGGTTAAGGATGTAACGATGGGTATCGGAGCTTCCTTTTTGCAGGAAACAATAGTACCGGAAATCAGAAAACTCATCAGCCAGGCACCTATTTTAAATTCTCTCATGTTTTTTTTATTAAAGGGTTAATATCCTGGGTTCTGTATCAACTTATGGTTGGTTGTAATTTCATAAGGAGGGATGGGATAGAGCAATTGGTAGTCTCCCAGCCATGGCTGTTTGCTTTGCATTGCAGACAATATATCATGGGCTTTGCCTGTTCTTTTCAGGTCAAACCAACGGTGTCCCCATTCTGCAAAAAACTCTGTTTTGCGCTCCTTCTCAATTGCAGCAAGCACCTGATCTCTGGACAACGTTAAAGGCAAATCATCAATATTGGCCCGGTGGCGAAGTACATTTAAGTCTGCAATGGCCAGCTCCAGCTGATTATTGGCCAGTACCCGCGCTTCGGCCCTGATCAGATACTGCTCTGACAACCTCATCACGGTAGCATATTCTGTAACTGTTCCACCTGCCGAAGAATTGTTATAATTGATCTTATACTTATTGAGGTAATAAACGGTTTTGCCGTCCTTAACCAGGGGAAATAACCATTCCTGTTTCCTTTTGTCACCTGGCTCAAATGACTGCTCGAGCACATCAGAGATTTGAAAACCGTAATATTTGCTATCTGCTGCTGACAAGTAAACAGAGAAGGAAAAACCTTCAGGTGTAGCATTTCCGCGTGGGGTTGATAAATTGCTTTGTTGCAATTGCCAGATCGCTTCTGTATTGTTTTTTAAAAAAACATTACTTAAATCCGGATTCAATTCAAACAGGTGGTTCTGTGCAATGACCTCATTCGACTGAGCTAATGCACTCGCATATTCTCCGGCATACAGATATGACCGGGCCAGAAGGGCTGTAGCAGCCCATTTATTTGGACGTATCCGTTCATTGGTTTTTGAACCTGAAAAATCAGCAGGGAGCCCAGCTTTGGCATCCAGGAGATCCATGATGATCTGGGCATTCACCTGTGCTGCTGGTGTTCTGGTCATGTTCGCCGTTTGATTAAAATCAATGGTTAATGCCAAAGGAACATCACCAAAAAAGTTAACCAGATAAAAGTAGCTGAACGCCCGTACAAATTTAGCCTCCGCAATTAGCCTTAATTTGGTGTTTTCCGTTAGTTTTGGAGAAGTAGAAGCTTCAATACCTTCTATAACCGCATTGGAACCATAAATGGCCTGATAAGCGGAACTCCATACCGTAGGCGCATAAGGATTCTCTACCAACAGCTTATTGGTATTATATGAATTAAAACTCGTACCGGCCAGCAAATCAATTGACAGATCATCAGCCGACAAGCTGCCAAGTAAGGTACTTAACCCCGTTGCAAAGCCAGTATATCCGGTCGAGTTTCCAGAAATATCGTTAATCAAAACCGAATAGACACCTGCCATAGCCGAATTTGCCTGTGTGTCATTTGCAAACACTTTGGCTGTGGTAATGGTATCAATTGGTTCCGGAATAGTTATCAGTTTTTTGCATGAACCGCAAACCATCAGGATTAAGCCTGCAAAACATACATATGTGTTTAAATTTCTTTTCGTAATCATCTGTGTAACGGTTAAAAATTTAAGGATAAACCAAATAAGAAAATCTTAGCAGTTGGAAGTGACCCAAACTGTTGTACATCTGGATCTATGCCCTTTTTATCAGTCAGCACAAATACATTCTGTGCATTCATATAGGCTCTTAGTGATTGCGCACCCAGCTTTTTTGCCAGTTTAGGACTAAAGTTGTATGACAAAGAAAGGTTGGTAAGCCTGGCATAAGTAGCCAATTTATAAGTATCATCAGAATAGGCGTAATAGTTGTTATATAAGTCCTGCAAGGTAGTAGCCCTTGCATATTTGGCCTGATCACCTGGTGCTTTCCAATAATTACCGAGGACCGCAACAGACTGGTTATTGCGACTGCCTATTGGTGTTCCAACATTGTAATCCGGGTCTTTGAAGTATTGTTTTTTAAAATCAAAAAAGCAGCTTAACCCGAAATTTTCATAGCTAAAGGTATTACCAATTCCGCCACTAAATTTAGGAGCAAGATCAAGCGCAATATACTTATCATCATCACCTGTTCCCGCAGGAACGGAGCCATTTGACCTTACATTACCGTCTTTGTTATAATCTTCAAAACTATAACGTCCTGAAAGCGGATCTACACCGAGATAATGGAAAAGGTATTGTGTATTGATTGACCTACCTACTTTATATACAGCTGCATAGGGCGAGCGCATCAGATCCGGATAATCTAACAGCACATTTGAATTTACAGAGCCGTTAAAACTCATTGTCCAGCTAAACTTATCATTGCTGATCAGCGAAGTATTTAGCGTCAGCTCCCAGCCACTATTTTGCAATGTTGCCGGCCAGTTCGCAGTCACCTCTTTAAACCCAGTGTAAAGTGGTGTTGGATACTTAGTGAGCTGGTTACCGCAACGGTCACGATAATAAGCCAGTTCCATATTGATCCGGTCTTCTAAAAAGCCGAGGCTAAGGGCTGTTTCCAGTTTTTTATTGACCTGCCACTGATAGTTTGGATTTACGGCCTGCAAGCTGATTAAAGGAGTGGCGCCATCATAATCGGGCAAAGGATTACTAAGGTTAGGAGTTTTCGACCATCGGGTAAGGTATTGATAATCTCCAACAGCATCGCTGCCTGTTAATCCATAACTTGCTCTAAGTTTTACAAAACTAATGCCTTTTGGCAATACATTCTGCATCCAATCTTCCTTCGACAGGATCCAGGCAGCACCTACAGACCCAAAATTACCAAACTGATTGCCGGAACCAAAACGGGAAGAACCATCTCTCCGGCCGTTCAGGTTAAGAATATATTTATCCTTCCAGTTGTAATTAAGTCTGGCAAAAACTGCAGCATATTTATAATAACCTATATTAGAAGTTGTCATGCTAAATGGCGCCAGGCTGATTGACTCCAATAAATCGTCATTATCGTAGCCCACGCCCAATGTTCCACCACCATTTGTCGAATTTTGTTGAAAACTACCACCAAGCAATGCGGTCAGATTTCCTGCTCCTATTTTAATTCTATAATCGATCTGCGGTTCAACAGATAGGTTGTAATTGTTATTGGTGCCGAAAAAATTATTTCCCTGAGGATTAGAAATTGGATCCTGCGAACTGATGGGGACAAGCCCCTTATTTTTATTGGCAAAACTGTTGTATCCTATATTGGCGGAGAAGGCTAAATCTTTTAATACCTGGTAGCGCAGGGTTAAATTACTTTTTAAATCAAATGTATTGGAGAAATATGGAACCTCCAGGTCGCTAAATGGAAAAGTCAGATTAGATCCTGGTGCTCCCCTCCATTGTTCAAAATTCAGATTTCCAGCCGCATCATAAATATCTGGTGCATTGGGAGGTAAAGTAGTTAGTCCAGGCGAAGAGGTCGTATTAATAGCGGAATAAGTATACATCATGTTCAGATCTACCCTGAATTTTCTGTTGAGTGTAGCATGTCCCAGATTTAAGGACAAGCCAGCACGCTGATTGCTGCCTTTGGTGGTTAGAATCTCAGTTTGTCTATTGTAATTGCCACTGATGCGGAATTGCGTATAGGAATCACCACCAGAAACAGACATGGAGGCTGCAGTTTGTTTGCCAACATGTCCCCATATCTTCTTTTGCCAGTCCGTATACTTATCCTGATCAAAATTCACCAGATCGGGCGCATTTACTTCATTGGGAACAATGTTGTCATTTTTGAATGCTTCTTTCCTTATCTCCAGGTATTGCTGGGTATTGAGCATATCGTAATGTTGTGTCACTAAACTAAACCCCTGATCCAGCGATGTGCTGAATTTTGTGTCCCCGGGCGTACCTTTTTTTGTGGTGATCAAAATTACGCCATTGGCGGCCCTTGAACCATAAATAGCTGTCGCATCTCCATCCTTAAGAACCTCGATACTTTCGATATCCTTGCTATTCAGGTTGAAAAGCGGGCTTTGTCCACCAGTCATCAGTACCCCATTCTGGATCACACCTCTGGGTCCTGAGTCATAATTGGCATAGGGGCCTACTTCCAAATTGTTTATAGGAACTCCATCTACGATGTATAAAGGTTCAGATACAAACTGTGAGTTAATGGTTTTACGGCCTCTGATCTCTATTTTAACAGGACTGCTTGCATAGCCATTTGTCGGTGTCACAATCATTCCAGCTACCCTTCCCTGTAAGGCCAGAAGTGGATTCTGAACAGGTTGCTGCTCCAGTTCCTTCGATGTAACGGTAGCAATGTTTCCTGTTGACAAGCGGCGGCTTGTTTTACCGTAAGCCATTACCTGCACTTCATCCAATTTAGAAGTACTTAACTCCAGTTTCAAGCCCAGAAGGTTGGAATTTGCTTTCACCTCTTTGGTGACGTATCCCATGAAGGAAATCTGTAGAATTGCATCCTCCGGAATGTTTTTCAATGTGAATTGTCCACCAGATCCGGTTGTCGTACTGCGCTTTCCGTCTTTAAGGGTTACTGTTGCACCTGCCAGCGGCATATTCTGAGCATCAACAATAACCCCAAAAACATCAATTCCGGCAAAAATATTAGCAATTTTATCCAGGAAAGAGGGTATTTTTGCCTTCAGTAAAACGGTTTTGTTTTCAATCTTGTAGCTGATCGGTTGATCTTTGAAACATTGCTCCAGCACATCTTCTATCGTAGCGTTTTTTACCACGATTGAAATGCGCTTGCCCGACCTGATGAGCCCCTCGTTGGAAAGGAAATCATAGCCGCTTTGCTGGCGAATGTCTTTCAGCACCTCTTCCAGGGCCATATTTTTAGCATTCAGGGTAATGCGCTGGCCGAAGCTACTGGCACTCACCTGCATAAAAGTAGCTATTAAAATTACGGTGGTCAATCGTATCATTAGCAAAAGTTTTTTCACGTACCTGTTTGGCACGAGTCTGTTCGTATATTTCTTATACATTTCATCTTGTTTACGACAAAGTCTTAGCGGCCGATGAAACCATAATATTGCTTTAACGGGCAATATTTGCTAAGTTTGTTTGTCTGGTTTAGTTGATAGGATCTCAAATTTTTATGAACGTATTCCGACATCGGTCAGGAGTGTTTCAGCACTTCTGGCCTCTTTTTTTTAAGGATTACGCAGCTTAATAGTGTCTATTTCTTTACGATAACCCTCCTTCCTTCAACTTTAAAGTGCACGTTTCCTGTGTATTCGAGCATATTTAAGATCTCGGAGAGGTTTTTATTTCTGGAAATTTCGCCCTTATATTTAAACTCGGGATCTGGTTGGCCCTCATAGCTTACATCTACATCGTACCACCTGGAAACCTTAGCCATAACCGATTCCAGATTTTCACTGAATTTGAAATAACCTTTTTTCCAAGCCATTACATCTTCCAGATCGACGTTTTGGATCAATTTCATATCCCTTGGTGATACCTGCGCCTGTTCTCCAGGTTTTAAGGTTAAAGATTCCTTTTCAGCTGATACCTTTACGCTTCCTGTTAACAAAGTAGTTTTAATTAGCTGCTCGTCTGGATAGGCCATAATGTTAAAATGAGTCCCCAGCACTTCAACAGTCTGCCCTTTTGCAACTACTCTAAATGGTGATTTTTTATTATGAGAAATTTCAAAGTAGGCTTCTCCCTTTAATTCTACTTTTCTTTCTTTAGCAGAAAAGCTAACAGGATATTTTAAACTGGATAAAGCATTTAAGAATACTTTAGAGCCATCGGGCAAAACTACTTGCCACTGGCCACCACGAGGAGCCTCAACAGTATTGTAATCTGTACTACTTTTGTTTGAAGTACTGGCTGCAGATTGATAGATCAGCTGTCCATCTGCAGTTTTACTGATCGTTACCCCGGCATCGCTGGCTAACTGGCCATTAACAGCATCGGTTAAACTTATTTTTCGGCCATCGGCCAATGTTAGTATTGCTTTATTTTTACCTGGATTGATGTCATTTTTAACGATTTGAGGGGCATCAGCATATTTATGGTTTACATAAAAGAATACTGCGGCTATAGAAATGAGTGCTACAGCAGCGGCAGCAGCGATATTAAAACTCCAGATCGGTTTACGCACAGGTGCGGCAGGTACAACCTTGGCGGCAATATTGATCCACATCTGCTGTTTTACCTTCAGGTAATCTAAATCCTGCGGATCTTGCTGATAAATGTTAGATTGATGAACAAACCAGTTTTCAACCAGGCGGACCTCTTCCACTGAAGCCTTCCCTTCATTGTATTTTTTAATCAATTCTCTTGACGCTTCCTTGTTCATTTCTGCTGATTGCTATATGCGGATTTATAAGTAATAGCGATGAAAATGAGTTAGGGCGTAGATAAAAAAGAATAAAAAGCAAAAAATAATACAATCAACTGATTTTCAGCAATATAATTTTTATCCTTTTTTAGAGAGTTCCAGAATAATAAGCCCTAAAGGTGCATAGGCTGATAGTTTTGTACGGAGTATTTTTAAAGCATTATTGACCTGCTTTTTTACGGTTTGATCTGAAAGGCCAAGTTTTTCCGCTATTTCGGCATGAGAAAGGTCGTCCTTACGACTCATTTCAAATATCAGCTTCATTTTTGGGGGCAGGTTATCAATCTCTCGTTGTACAATCAGTTTTAACTCGCGCTCATCAATGTCCTGTATGGTTTCCATACTCAGTTCTGAGGCATAGACCGCTAAAGCGGTTAAATGATCATTCTGAAGCTTATTTCGTTGTATGAATTTCAGCACCCGATTTCTGGCCCCAATATAAAGGTAGCCGGACAGGTTGTTGTTTTCTTGAATCAATGCTGATTTATCCCAAAGGCCAACGAATAGGTCTTGTATCAGATCTTTCGAGACCTCTTCATCCCTCAACATTTGATTTACTTTATAAAACATCAAAACCGAATACCGGTTATAAATTTCTGTAAACGCAGCATGGTCCTTATTCTTGATAAGAACAACCAATTCAGCATCAGTAAAATCAGCATACGTTTTCATTAACCGGTATACAACCCCTTATGTGTGTAAGTGGTAAAAATAGGATTTAAATCTATATTTTACTTATTCAAATGCCTTTTATACAACTCTGCGCAGGCTAGCGCATCGCTCAACGCATCGTGATGATTTAATGGGATCCGATACTCTTGGCACAAAGAGGCCAATTTTCGTCCATAAATTTTATAGGTACATTGTTTATTGTACACCGGCTGCTCAATCTGGTAATAATCTAAAGTTTGAGACAGACAACTGAAATCGAAAGCACCATTGTGAGCTACTACAACTTGTCCCTGAATAAAGTGAGAAATTTCTGTCCAAACGCTTGAAAAATCAGGAGATCTGCGGGTTCGTTCCGGTGTAATCCCATGAACTTCAATGTTCCTATAAAAATAGAAGTTATCGGGTGGATAAACTAGTCGGTTAATGGTCTCTTTAATTATCCCATTTTCAACACGTACCAAACCAACCTGACAAATACTCCAACGTTTACCATGGGCAGTTTCAAAATCAATTGCCGTAAAATTATGCTCCATAAAGGTTACAAGAATACGATAAAATTGTCAGGCTTTTAAACATAAAGTGTTTGTTCGTCCGTATAATAAGTAGTTATTCCATCCTGTATTTCCACTTTTATAGGCTTTCCGGTCGGACTAGAAATTTTGTCGGGATTGTGAATCATCAATAAATCAACATCCATTTTATCCAATTTCAAAAAATTGATTCTTTTTATTTGTTTGATGGCATCTAAAAAAACATACTTAATTGTCCTATGAAGTATTTTCATCCTGTCTGCAGGGATTTTATTGACAATAGAAAAAGGAGAAATTTCTGCATACCAGAGAATTTCATCAGCGAAGCACTCCTCTATTCCTCTAATCAAACTTTGATTCATCAATACATGTTTAATTTCTTCATCTCTATCAGCAAATAGATTGATTAAGTATTCGAGTGTCATCTCCCTACTAAATACATCCGGAGCATCTGAATGAATAGCGCTCAAACGAAATATATTCAATTCATTAGCATCCTTAATGCTAAGCGTCTGTCCCCCGCTAAAATAAAGATTGAATACCCCAGAATCAACTTCAGCTTCCTGTCCCTGCTCTAACACCTTCAGCTCCGCAGAAGGTAAGAAGGTCATTTCCAGGACAGCATAATTATCGAATTGAAACCACAAAGACAAGCCTTCCCGCCAAACCTTTTTCAATTCATTACCAATCAGGTGTTCACTTAGTTCTGCTTTTGAAACATTTCCACATTTCTCCTGCGGAATGTCCATGCTTTCCAGAGTTCTATTTTTAAGTCTCTTCTCGAAGATTTCAGCATAAATCTCTAAATAAGGTAGTTCAAACATAATTGAATTAAAAACTTGATGATGTTTGATTAAAGATACGATGACTTGAAACGTTCTGGGTTATCTTTAGTCAATTCAGTATTGATCTAAATCAAATTTAGCTCAACATCGAGGGTCGGGACACTGTCTCCCTTATACTTATCATCGAAAAATACTTTGTCATAAATTTTATTTCTACAAACCATTTTTCAATCCCTCTGTTACCATTAGGCTCTTCTAAAAAATTAATAGGCTGGAAACTACGGCGAGATACACTGAAGAAAGATCGAGTGGCTGAGTGGTGAGGCAGGGGTCGGCAAAATCTCTAACACGGTTCGAATCCTATCTCGATCTCGAAGAAAGAATTGAGAATAAAAAGATGGAAGACATTGCGATAATTTGTGCTGGTGGCTTTGGACGGGAAGTTAAAATGCTGATTGATCAAATCAATAGCGCAGAGCAGAAATACAATCTTTTGGGATATTATGACGATGTTATTCCAGCTTCAACCTTAGTGAACGGCTACCCTGTTTTAGGAGAAATTGAAGCTTTAAATAATGTTTCAACTAAATTAAATACTGTTGTAGCTATAGCTTTACCTGTTTTAAAAAGAGAAGTATTAGATAGAATAAGTAATCCCTTAATTGTTTATCCCATATTAATTCATCCCAATGTGCAAATTGGCCAAGATCAGGTTTCGCTCGGGGAAGGTTGTGTCCTATGCGCCGGAAATATGATAACTGTAAATATAAAAATTGGCAAACATGTGATATTTAATTTGGGATGTACCGTGGGGCATAATACGACTATTGGCGATTATTGCTCTTTTATGCCCTCAGTTAATATTTCGGGAGAAGTAAATATTCGTGACGGCGTATACGTTGGTACTGGAGCAAAAATTATCAATCATTTAGAGATTGGCGAAGGGACAGTTATTGGCGCAGGAGCTGTGGTATATAAATCATTACCGGCAAACTGTACCGCTGTTGGCGTTCCTGCAAGACCTGTAAAGTTTCATGATCCTATTTAATCTATTATAAATACTAAAATTAATTTTTATGGAAGAGCAAAAATTTATCATCAATTTTTCAAAGCAATTTGATGAAACTGACCCCGAATTGATTGAGTTCAATACTAAATTTAGAGATCTGGATGAATGGAGCTCCTTAACCGCTTTATCAGTTATGGCCATGTCAGATGAGCAATATGGTGTTAGTTTAACAGCGGAAGACTTGGGAAAGTCGACCACATTAGCCGATATATATAGAATTATAAAATCAAAATTATAGAGATGCTAGTTTAATCTTGAGGGTTTATGATGAAAGCAAAAATTAAAGCCATATCCTATTATTTACCGGAAAAGGTTTTGGCCAATCCTGAAATAAACGAGCTTTTCCCGGAATGGTCGATAGATAAAATCTCAGGCAAAACTGGAATTTATAATCGTCACATTTCCGATGATGATGAATTTTCGTCGGATATGGCTGTTAAGGTCGCTGAAAAATTATTTGAAGAACATCAGATCGATCGAAAGCATATCGATTTTATCCTTTTATGTACACAAAGTCCAGATTACCTCTTACCGACAACAGCTTGTATTGTCCAAAATAAATTAGGGATTCCAACTTCTTGCGGCGCTTTAGATTTTAATTTAGGCTGTTCGGGATTTGTATATGGCTTAGGCCTTGCAAAGGGTTTGATTTATGGTAACATTGCGACTAACATCTTATTGATCACTGCAGAAATCTATACCAAATTTATTCATCCACAGGATAAGAGCAATAGGACAATCTTTGGCGATGCTGCTTCGGCCACTTTAATAACGCTAAATGACGGGTTTGCTGAAATAGGTGATTTTGATCTGGGTACTGATGGTAGAGGTGCTGAAAACCTGATGATCAAAAAAGGTGGTGCAAAGTTCCCTGGTATTAATATACAGGAAGAAGATGTTCTGGACGAATTTGGGAATGTTACCAACCCAGCTAAATTGTACATGAACGGTGCTGAGATTTTTAGTTTTACTTCGGCTGCAGTCCCTGAATTGATAAAAAACGTATTGTCTAAAAATAACCTTCAGCCTGATGATATCAGTTTATACATTTTTCACCAGGCCAATAAGTATATGCTCAATCATCTTCGGAAGAAAATACAAATTGAAGAAGAAAAGTTCTACTACTTTTTAGAGGATTGTGGAAATACGGTTTCATCAACTATTCCTATAGCTTTAACTGAAGCAAAAAAAGAAGACAAGCTAATGGGAAACATTTTGCTCGCAGGCTTTGGAGTCGGTTATTCATGGGCTGGTTGCATCCTAAGAATTAACGAATAACTCATTAATTATGGAAAGGTTAAGAAATATTAATGTAGTAATTACAATCATGTTGTCAATCATCCACTTCCGTGACTGGCATCATTTCATAATTGACTTATTTCCTTGAAATTTACAACTGCCGTACAAGCATTTGTAAAGTAAAGAGATAAAGATCTAAGTCATGAAAACCATTCTCTGTCTAACAGATTTTTCATCAACCGCCAATCATGCGGTTAAGTATGGATATGAAGTAGCTAAATTACTGGAAGCAAAAGTTATTTTTTGTAATGTAATCAATATACCTGCTGAAATCCCACAATATGAAGTCGTATTATGGCCGCCTAAGGATTATGACTCAATCGAAAACGATACGATGGAGGCATTAGAGGACATGAAGAAAAGCTTAGAAGATCATGACCATTCGACTGGCTTTCGACCGACAATAACTTGTATTTGTGAAACCGGCATCGTCACTAATGTTGTTAATCTCATCATCAATCAAAGAAAAGTAGATTTAATTATTATAGGTACACACGCGAGTAGTGGTTTGAAGCACTTACTACTTGGAAACCATACCAGATACCTGATCGACTCCGCCACTATTCCTTTGCTATTGGTTCCACCAAAAATTCATATCCACAAAATGTCCTGGGTTGCCTTTGCAACAGATTTTAGTACGGAAGAGCATGGAGCAGCTGATAAACTCATAAAATTAATACAGCCATTGAATCTAGAGTTAATCCTTATGCACATAATCAATAAAAAGCGTATTGAACCACAAGAAATTAAACAGCAACAGGATCAATTCATCAGGCAACTTTCCAATAGCCTGGGCAACCAAAGAATTTCTTGTAAATCACTTTTGAACAAATCTGTTGCTGTCGGCCTTGAAGAACTTTGTGCTGAAAATGAGCAGTATGGATGGCTTGCTATTGTACATAAAAACCGTAATTTCATTAATGAAATTCTGAAAGGTAGCCAGACCCAAAAGGTAGCAAAACAACTCTCCCTGCCTTTACTTGTCTTACCCCCCACCGAGCCAGTAGCCTTTCTAAATTAACCCCATGGATGAAAAATACGCTACATTAATCCTGCTCAGACATGGACAATCCTTGTGGAACTTAGAGAACCGCTTTACTGGTTGGAAAGATATCGATATTACCAAAACTGGAGAAGAAGAAGCATTACATGCAGGAGAGCTATTAAAAAACGAGAAAATAGACATTGCGTTTACTTCAACACTTAAAAGGGCCCAACATACATTGAATATCATCTTAAAAGTATGCGGAATTGAAAACATCCCTGTAATTAAGGATAAACAGCTAAATGAAAGATGCTATGGAAGTCTCGAAGGATTAAATAAGTCAGATACTGCTTTAAAATATGGTTTAGATCAGGTTATGATCTGGCGACGCTCCTACGATATTGCTCCCCCAGGTGGAGAAAGCCTCAAAGATACTGCCGAAAGGGTATTACCCTATTATCATAAATCGATTGTCCCCCAATTAATGGAAGGTAAAACGGTATTGGTTGTCGCACATGGAAACAGTTTAAGAGCGCTAATGATGTTCCTCGAGCACTTAAGTCCTCAAGAAATCATCAACACAGAGCTCACTACCGGAATTCCAAAAAAATATACAATGAACAAAAGCCTGCAAATCCTTAAAATGGAATCAATAATTTGATTTTACTGGCGGGGGCGATACAATTTCATAATCGCAGGTAAATAGCAACACATCCTGATTTTGCTTCATTATTTTAACTGGAAGGCGTAATGCTGTTTGAACCTTAACTCTAAAGGACTCCAGTGCACAGGGCTCTCCGTGAACCAGAAAGATTGATTTGGGAGCAGGTTCAAATCTCTTAATCCAGTCCAATAATTCGGCCTGATCAGCATGAGCCGACAAGTATTGTATTTCTGTAACCTTCGCATTTACCGCATAATATTGGCCATGAATTTTAACTTCATGTGTGTTATTAAGCAACGCGCGTCCCCGTGTACCTTCGGCCTGAAAACCAATCATTAAAATGGTGTTCTTATTATCTCCTACATAATGTTTTAGGTATTCCAGTACGCGGCCCCCAGTTAGCATTCCACTTGCAGCAATAACAATTTTGCTTTTCTTATCTTTAATAAACCCGATCGTATTGTTATAATCCTGATTGATGATGATGTGATCGCTAATCTCTTGAAATTCCCTTTGGCTTACCTTAGTATATTCATCTGCATACTGCAGCGATATTTTTGTTGCTGCAGCGGCCATTGGGCTATCCATAATGATGGGAAGGTTTAATGGTATCTTACCTTGTTGCTTTAACAGATTCAACATATAAATCAACTCCTGGGCACGACCGACAGCAAAGCTTGGGATAAGAATATTGCCTCGCCGACGTATCGTTTCGTTTATCAGATCTGCTAACTCATCATATGGATCAGTATCAGGATGAAGTCTATCGCCATAGGTTGACTCCATCACTATATAATCTGCCGAAGCAAAATAATCTGGTGTATTTAAAATTGCACTCTGGGGTCTCCCTATGTCACCAGAAAAAATGATAACTTTCTCAAAACAGGTCAATTCTACGGAGCAGGCTCCCAAAATATGCCCACAGAGTTTAAACCTAAAGTGAATATGATCGCTTAGCCGAATAAAAATATCACAATCCTGGACATAAAAATATTTAAAACAAGCTTCAGCCTCTTCAATAGTATAAAGTGGCTTTGCTGGATGATGTTTACTATAGTGATGTTTATTTGCACGCTCGGCATCTTCTTCCTGTAGTTTGGCGCTGTCCAATAAAATCAATTGAGCAAGCGCAGCGGTTGGCTTGGTCATGTAGATTTTCCCTTTAAATCCTTTCTTTACCAACAAAGGGATATAACCGCAATGGTCTAGATGAGCATGGGTTAAAATGATCAAATCAATTTCGTTAGCGGAAATATTTAGTGGGAGCCAGTTTTGCTCCCTTAAAGATTTGATTCCCTGAAACAGCCCACAATCTATCAGAATAGTCAATTCAGGCGTTTTCAGTAAATGTTTTGAACCCGTTACTGTCTCTGCAGCTCCAAGCGATTGTAAGATTACTTGATTCATTTCCAGCATATTTAAACTGATATAAAGTTGATGCAATATCTTCATTACTACAATGACGATGAACACGACAGATAATGATTAAGAACACAAATATGAATGTGCGCTATCATATAAAGAATGCCTGATAATACCGATTTTTACCTCATGCCATATTGTTCAAATTGTTATTATGCGGGATAAGATTATAACACTGACATTTAACCCTGCTATTGATAAGAGTGCCTCTGTTCCTCTATTGATACCAGAGAAAAAGCTAAACTGCAGTACACCAACTTACGAGCCCGGCGGTGGTGGGATTAACGTTTCGAGAGCAATCAAAAGACTTGAAGGGAGTAGCACTGCAATCTATCTGGCAGGCGGTTATACAGGAAGAATTTTTACAAAATTAATTAGCGCCGAGGGCCTTGATATTCGAGCAATCAAAACCAGAGGAAGTACCAGAGAAAACGTGGTTATAAAAGAAATGCAAAGCAATTTGCAGTACCGTTTTGGAATGCCGGGCGAGAAAGTCTATCCCAGGGAATGGAAAAATTGTCTAACAGCAATAGAACAGATTAAAAACGTAGCTTATATCGTGGCAAGTGGCAGTTTGCAATCAGGTGTACCTCGAGATATATTTGCGAAAATATCAGAAATAGCCCGATCAAAAAATGCCAGATTAATCGTTGATACCTCTGCCGAGCCATTGAGGCGGGCAGTTGAAGCTGGCGTTTATTTGATCAAACCTAATTTAAAAGAACTGGCATCTTTGGTCAATAAAGATTTCCTTAGCATCGATCAAGTGACCGATGCTTCCAAAGAAGTAATCCGGAAGTTTAAATGCGAAATTGTAATTACCTCCTTGGGTCCCGAAGGTGCCATACTGGTTACAAAGGATATCGCATTTAAAATTACCGTACCCAATGTGAGGGTTCAAAGCACTGTGGGGGCCGGCGACAGTATGCTGGCCGGCATTGTACTTAGCCTGGCTCGTAAAAAAAATCTGATCGCATCCGCTCAATATGGCGTAGCTTGTGGGTCGGCAGCAACGATGAACCCTGGTACGGAGCTATGTCATTTAAAGGATGTAAACCTCTTGTACAGCATCATTTCGAAAAACGCTTCTTCCATTTAACCAGCTCGTACCAAATCACGCTGATAAAACCAATGCCTATGGCCATTGCCAACTGTCTTAATGTCAATGCCTCAAATTGAAAGAAGGTGGCCAATGGTTTAATATAGATCAGTGATCCGCAAGCAGTAATCGTTAGGGCTATAATTCCCAAAACCAAATTGTTCTTATATTTCAAAGTAGTCAATAGACTATAGTAGAATGATCTGTTAACCAATGTTAAAAATACATTGGCCGTAATCAAAACCGTAAAAACCAAGGTTCTTGTTATCGATTCTCCAAAATTACTACCAACAGCATACTGATAAGCAATCATCGCAGCGATAGCGATAACCAAACCCTGAATGACACTGGTAACCAATTCTTTCCAGCTAAAAAACGTACTGCTAAATGGCCGTGGTTTTTGCAACATCGCATTCTTCTCCATAGGTTCATTTTCATAAATTATCGAACAAGTTGGTCCCATAATCAGTTCTAAAAATATAATATGCACCGGAGAAAATATATTGGGATATATCCAACCCAGGGCCAAGGGGACAAATACAGTCAGTATAATAGGAATATGAATAGATATGATGTACTGTATAGCCTTTTTGAGATTCGCATAAATCCTCCGGCCCATAGCAACGGCAACGACCATTTTTTCCAGGTCATCAGTAACCAGCACCAAGGATGCTGCCTGTTTTGCGATTTCAGTCCCTTTTTTACCCATTGCAATACCGATATGCGCTGCTTTTAATGCTGGTCCATCATTTACACCATCTCCTATCATGGCCACAATCTCGTTGTTGGCTTTCAATGCATCGATAATTTTTAGCTTCGCTTCCGGAAACATTCTGGTAAAAATAGAATCATGGTTAACCCTTTGCTTTAATTCCTGCTCCGAAAGCTTCATCAACTCATCACCGGCAATGCAGTTTTCGTATCCTCTAAAACCAATCTGCCTTGCAATTGCCGAAGTCGTTATGGCATTGTCACCCGTCACAATCTTCACTTCAATTCCGGCCTTATAGAAATCTTCAAATACTGATGAAATATTTTTTTTAGGGGGATCATAAAAAGCGACCAAACCTTTAAAACTAAATTTAAAATTCTGTTGTTTTGCGGGAAAATTATCCCCCTCAAAAATTGCTTCCCCTACTCCAAGTACCCGATAGCCTTCGGAGGCCAGAGTTCTAAGGGCAGCTTCGACTTGATCTTTTTCTGCGGGTTTTAAATCAGAAACAGCCAATAAAGCTTCGGGCGCCCCTTTAGCAGCAACGATACGGTGTCCATTTTTATCCTGAAAGATATGTGTCATCATCGGTGGTTTCCCAGCCAAAGGATACTCATGTCTCATCTTATACTGCGATCTTTCATCCAGGGGAAAAAATTCGGCATAAGCCTTATGCAAAGCTATTTCCATCGGATCAAATGGTATTGGCTCACTGGCCCACATTGCGATTGCTATCAGCCCCTTTTCAGTCTCAGCAAGTTTTTCCCTCTCCGGATTTGTGAGCCTACGCACCGTCATATCGTAAAGGCGAACCAGGGCCATCTTATTTTCGGTAATTGTACCGGTTTTATCTGTACATATAACTGTAGCGCTACCTAAGGTTTCGACAGTTTTCATTTGTTTCACCACAACGCCCATTTTCATTAACCGCCATGCCCCAAGGGCCATAAATGTGGTAAAGGCTACAGGAATCTCCTCGGGTAAAATACTCATCGCAATGGTAAGGGCTTTCATCAGGCTATCTAAAGCATGACCAGAATTATAAAAATTGATACCCCATACAATTAGAAAAATAATACTGCCTACAATTACCATTTTCTTCACAAAATCATTGATTTGTGACTCTAATGGTGTTTGCTCCTCTTGGATACTTTCGAGACTTTTGCCTACTTTCCCTAGTTTTGTCTCATTTCCTATTGCCGTAACAGTTGCAATCGCTAAGCCACTTGCTACTGTTGTACCTGCGTAAATTTGATTATCGGCCAGCGTACGATCTTTATAAACAGGTAATGATTCGCCGGTTAATATAGATTCATTCACAGAAAAATCGTTGGACTGCTCAATCACTCCATCAGCGACGATAAAGGTCCCCTCCTCAACGATTAGGCTATCGCCAACCACAAGTTCTTCGCTTTTTAGCTGAACAGTATGGCCCTCTCTAATCACTTTACAATCGGGGGCCGTCAGTTTTTTGAGTTGAGCAAGCGCATTTCTACTTCTGGAATCCTGATATAAAGAAATGACCGAAACCAAGATGATGGCAGTCCCCATAAAAATCCCGTCGCCGATATTACCATTTATAAAATAAATAGCCGTAGCAACAAGCAACATTACCACCATTGGCTCTTTAATCAATCCTTTTACTCCTCGCAAGAAACTACTTTCTTTTTTATGGTCTAATAAATTACTTCCGTATTTCTGCCTGGCAAGGATGACTTCTGAACTATTTAAACCTTGTATGGAGCTTGTTTTCATATCTATTTACTTAATAACAAACAATAAATCAACTAACTTGTTATAAAAATCTTCCCTATATTGTACACCAAACATACTCATATGATCTAATCAAAAATGAAAAGTATTTTAATTATTGAGGACAGTGTAGATATCCGTGAAAATTGTTCGGAAATTCTTGAGCTTTCTGGCTACAACGTATTTCAATCTGAGAATGGCAGAACAGGGGTTGAAATGGCAATTCTTCATCGACCGGATCTCATATTGTGCGATATTATGATGCCCGATCTTGATGGTTATGGAGTTTTGTATTTGCTTGGAAAAAATATCAGTACTGCCGAAATTCCTTTTATTTTTCTAACCGCGAAGACCGAACACTCAGATTTTAGAAAGGCGATGGAAATGGGCGCCGATGATTTCCTTATTAAACCATTTAATGATGTAGAATTACTTCAGGCAATTGAAGCCAGGATCAATAAATGCCAAAGGCAGAAAAAATATTATAGCACCATATTTCAAAGCATTGAAAATCTCACAGTCGGAAACCAGAGTGAAAATGGAATCAAAGAACTTAGAGCCCTGACTACTGGACGCAAAATTAAACAGCTCAAAAAAAAACAAATCTTGTATTACGACGGCGACAGTCCGCAAGGACTATATATCGTAATTGATGGCTGCATAAAAACGGTAAAACAAGCCCAGGGTGGTCGACCTTTTATTACCGGATTATACAAAGCTGACGACTATATTGGCTTAGATGCCCTATTATTGGATGAAATTTTTACAGAAACTGCTGAAGCAATTGAGGACAGTTCGGTTTGTTTATTACCCAAAAACCTCATTATTCCCTTACTGAACAAATACCCTGAAATAAGTCGCCAGTTTATCCGCATCCTTTCAAAAGACATACACGAAAAAGAAGAGCAACTTGTTGAATTGGCATACCTATCGGTTCGTAAACGCATTTCCCAGGTTTTGATTCGATTGAGTAAAAAATCCGCCACCCAGGGCGTGATCAACATTTCAAGAGAGGAACTTGCAGCTTTGGCAGGAGTTGCCATTGAAACCATTAGCAGAACCTTGTCTGATTTTAAAGATGAGGGTTTAATTGAAAAAAACGGCAATATCATTGAACTCAAAGACGTAAACAGAATTGTTGGCATGAAAAATTAAAACCAATTATCTGGAAAGGGCTTTATTCATATTTGCTATCCCTTGCAATAAGGCATCAGCATTAAATGAAATACTATCAATTCCCGCATCGACCAGCAAATTAGTAAAGGTTTCCGAATCACTTGGCGCCTGTCCGCAAAGCCCTATTTTCTTACCCAATGCTTTTGCCTTCTGAATCATTTGCAGGATGAGCATTTTGCTGGCTGCATTTTGTTCGTCAAAAAGATCAGCAACTAAGGCCGAGTCGCGATCAATCCCCAAAGTTAATTGGGTAAGATCATTAGAGCCAATCGAGAAACCATCAAAAACCTTGGCAAATTCTTCGGCCAGGAGTACATTACTTGGTATCTCTGCCATAACAAATATTTCCAGCTGCTTATCTCCCTGGGTTAATCCGAATGTTTTCATCAACTCGATTACTTTTTTACCTTCCTCAACTGTTCTGCAAAATGGTATCATCAATTTAACATTGCTAAGCCCCATCTCATTTCTGACCACTTTCATTGCTTCACATTCTAGCTGGAACCCTTCTTTATAACGCTCATGGTAATATCTCGATGCTCCTCTGAAACCAATCATAGGATTTTCTTCCTCGGGCTCAAAAGACTTACCACCAACCAATCCTGCATATTCATTTGATTTAAAATCACTCATTCGAACGATAACTTCCTTTGGATAAAAGGCTGCTGCTATAGTTGCCACACCTTTTGACAACTTGTCAATGAAATAAGTTCTTTTATCTGGATAATCACCCGTAATTTCTTCTATTTGGGCGCGCTCTTTTTCATCCTTAACCTTGTCAAATTTCAACAGCGCCATGGGATGAATTTTTACGGAATTGCTGATCATAAATTCCAGCCTTAGCAAACCGACGCCATGATTGGGATAAAAAGATAACTCAAAAGCCTTTTCCGGATCGGCAATAATCAATTGCGCTTTGGGTCTAACCGGAAGCTTAATATCTGCGATTATAGTACTCGTTTTTTCCCAGTCCAATTTACCTTTATAAACATGGCCTATTTTACCTTCGGAACAAACTAAAGTAATCAGCTCACCATCAAAAATATCTAGAGTTACAGAAGTTGTGCCTACAATTGCAGGTACCCCTAGTTCCCTTGCAATAATTGCGGCGTGGCTTGTTCTGCCACCCCTATTGGTCACAATACCGGCCACCTTTTTTAGAATAGGATCCCAATCCGGACTTGTTGTATCTGTGACTAAAATATCTCCTTCAGCTAACTTATGGGCATCTGCTGGTGTATTCAGATATCTGGCGGGTCCGGAAATAATCTTGCTACCTATCGCTTCTCCCTTAGCCAGTACCACTCCTTTCTCTTTCAGGCGATAAGCATTCAGGCTTAGTGATTTTTGTTTACCATGCACAGTTTCGGGCCTGGCCTGAAGTATATATAACTGATGTCCAATTCCATCCTTTGCCCATTCAAAATCCATAGGCATCTGGTAATGGTTTTCAATGATCAATGCCCAGTTGGCTAACTTTTCAACCTCTCTATCCTCCAGCACAAATCTACGCTGCATATCAAGCGGTGTCTCCTTATTAATTACCGAATTTACATCGTCCTCGGCATCTGCATAAATCATCATTTTATCTTTTCGACCAAGATTTTTCTGTAAAATTGATTTAAATCCATTTTCCAAACTGGGCTTAAATACCAGAAATTCATCAGGAGTAACGCTACCCTGAACTATATTTTCGCCCAGGCCCCATACACCAGCAATATGTATGACATCTCTAAAGCCGGATTCGGGCTCTAACGTAAATCCCACCCCTGAGCAACCAATATCCGATCTAATCATTTCCTGTACACCTACGGAAAGAAAAACTTTGTCGTGGGCAAAGCCTTTGTCCTCCCTATATTTGATTGCTCTATCGGTATACAGCGATGCATAACACTGCCGAACGGCATACAATAGCGCATGATTTCCTTTTATATTTAGATAGGATTCGTGCTGACCAGCGAAACTTGCCTCCGGCAAATCTTCTGCAGTGGCACTGCTACGAACTGCTACTTCTTGGTTTCCATCACTAAACATGTTTTCATACGCACTTATAATATCCATTCCAATTTCGTTGGTTAAGCGGCCTGATAGGATCAATTTTCTCGCTTCTTTCCCTATTTCCGGTAGATTACTATAATCATTTTTATTTAATTGCTGCATAAGTTTAGCCAATGGAAGAGCCAGATCATTGCAATAGATAAAATGTCTATAAGCGGCTGCAGTTACGGCAAAACCCTTTGGTATCAAAATTCCCTTGGGCGTTAAATGTGTAAACATTTCCCCCAATGATGCGTTTTTACCACCAACCTCAGCAATGTCATGAATGCCGATCTCGCTAAATTTTTTAATGTAATTTTCCATTTTCAGGTTATTTTAATAGAGCGTGCTAATAATTTTTGTTACAGCCAAACAATGTGCTCGCTTGGCGGAAATACCAACATTGGGATTTTAGTATGTCTTGAAAGTTTCTGAGTATGACTACCTTTAAAAATTTTCGCAAGGATATGGTGACTTTTATGAGCTATTGACAATATATCAAAGTCCATTTGTGAAGCCATCCAATCCAATCCATTATCAACGTCATTATACCATAAGTATTCAAATCTAATTTTGGAATATTTAATTTTTGAAACGACCTCATTGAGATACTCGTTTTTTTTATGAGAAAATTCTTCAGTAAAGTTTACATTTTTAGTGCTGATATGAATGAGAACAATTTCAGCATCTAAAGGTGCAGCAAAATGGACCAAAGCCTGAAGTGCCTCGAGATCATCATTACCTAAGTTTGTAGCAAAACCAATTTTTTGTATTTTTTTATAGCTCGCTTCATACGGGATCAATAATATTGGGAAATCTGATTTTTCAATCATTTCCTTTGTATTACTTCCCAAAACAAACTGAACTAGTCCGCTTGCACCTGCAATGCCCATAACGACTAAATCGATCTTTTTCTCTTTAACCAATGCAGCAACGACATCACATACCTCTCCAACGCCACTTTCATAGAAGATTTGGGGACAATAAGCGCTTTCATCTACCGAACAATTTGAATCCGATATTTTTTTAACTAATCTATCCAAATCAGTAGTTACTTCTTCTTTTAAAGTATAGGCATCCATTAACGGCCATACTACCTGGGCAGCCATCGGGGCTTCTGCAGGCACCTTATAGGCATTACATAGCCATACATCAGCTTTTAGGGATTTTGCAAGTTCAACTCCGTACTTAGCCGCATTTTCGGCTGGAACTGAGAAATCGGTTGGAATTAGGATCTTTTTCATGACAATATTTTAAAATTTCACAATGACTAAAAGCGGTTAAAACTATCCGTTAATGGTTTTCAAACAGCCATTTAAATGGCTCTATTTTTCGTTCCGGATGTAGTTTATACTGCTTAATACTTCTTTCTTTAATCCAGTCAACAGCTTGCTTAATATCATCTGTGATCAGAAACAATTGAGTATCCGAAACTGAGATTGTCCCGTCCTTTTCCATTTGTTCGATATGCTTAAGCAGCTCTTGATGATATGCTTTGCCAAATATTATAATTGGAAAATTATGGATCGTTTTAGTTTGTATTAATGTTAATGACTCAAAAAATTCGTCGAGTGTACCATAGCCACCAGGCATCACCACAAATGCAAAGGAATATTTGACTAACAAAACTTTTCGTACAAAAAAGTGCCGGATGTAAACCCATTTATCGAGGTATGAATTCGTTTCTTGTTCGCGAGGGAGTTGTATATTACATCCTACGGATCGGCCATAAACATCTTTCGCCCCTCTATTTGCGGCCTCCATTAAGCCTGGCCCACCCCCTGTTAGTATCGTGAAACCCAATTTTGCAAACTCGGCGGCAGCTTTTCTGGTAAATTCATAATAAGGATGTCCATCTCTAAAACGCGCTGAACCAAATATGGTGATACAGGGGCCAATAAAATGTAATTCCCTAAATCCCTTGATGAATTCCTTCATTATGGTAAACACAAAAAAAAGCTCTTTCCATCTTGAATGGGGGCCTTCAAGGAAGATGATTTCCGATTTGTTCATTATAAATTGGTGCTATTATTCGAATTCTCTATTTAAGTTAAAGTTTCAAAAAATATTCCATCCCAAACATGACGAAAATCACATAAACAAATGACAATCAACACTGTAATAAACTAAATACACATTTTAAAATAACTGCTAACCCGACCTTTTCCTATAGTTCAGAATTGCCCATCCATTAAAAAATATGGCAAAACCAAGCATCGCTAAAATATGATGCTCAATATCTGCCAAACTACTACCTTTTAACATCACCATACGCATGACTTGAATAAAATAAGATACGGGATTAAACCAGGTAATTACCTGTGCCCATTGAGGCATACTTTCTATTGGTGTGTACAATCCACTGAGCAGATTAAAGATCATCGTAACGAAAAAGGAAACCAGCATGGATTGTTGCTGGGTTTGTGCGTAGGTAGATAGTAGGAGGCCCAAACCTAGTATCGCTACCAGATAAATAGAGGCGAAAAAATAGATGGTACTATAGTGTCCAAGCGGTATGATACCATAAACAAGCCTGGCCAGAATCAATCCTAATGTCAAAACCGTAATAGCCAATATCCAAAATGGAACTAGTTTCCCAATAATGAACTGTGTTTTTTTTATAGGACTGACATTAATCTGCTCTATCGTACCCATCTCTTTTTCGCGCACAATATTGTTCGAAGCGAATGATGATCCTATCATTGTGACCAACATCACCAATATGCCTGGAACCATAAATACGCGATAATTCATATTTGGATTGTACCAATTTGTCGATGTTACGTCTATAATCGGCAGCGGATTGAACCTTAGATTTTGGATCCATTCCATCCTGATTTCCTGATTATAATCGTGTATGATCCCCTGTAAATAGGCTGCACCCAAACCGGCCTTAACTCCATTGATTGCATTTACAGAGATCAACAGATCAGACTCACTTTCCTTAACAAGATTACGTTCAAATTGGCTGGGAATTTCAAGTATCAAATCTGTTTTATCTTGCTCAATTGCATGGAGGGCCTGGGTATAGGTTGCACTGTAATCCCTTAGCCTGAAATATCCTGAAGATGTAATCTTATCTATCATCTTACGTGAATAAGTTGAATGGTCGTGATCAACTACCCCCAGATTAATATTTTTAATTTCATAGTCTGCTGCAAGCGGGAGTATCAAGAGCTGAACCATTGGCATGATGAATAATATGCTAAAAATTGCAGGGTCACGAAATATTTGCAACAATTCCTTTCTAAGTAAAAACTTTAAAGTTCTCATAGCCTGATTTTAAACTTGTAAATACTAATACCCAATAAAGTAGCAGTCATTCCAACCAAAATGAGGGTTTCTTTCCATATTGCTGCAAAACCCAGCCCTTTTATCATTACAGCTTTTACAATAATGAAATACCACCTCGAGGGCACAACGTTAGAGATTAACTGGAGTGGAATGGGCATATTCTCTACTGGAAATAAAAACCCGCTAAACAATAGTGTTGGCAAAAACAGACTCATCATGGCCGTAAACATTGCGGTTTGCTGTGTTTTAGCGGTATTTGAAATCAAAATTCCTACAGATAGGGACGTGATCGTAAATAAAATACTTTCGGCCGTTAACAGCCATACACTTCCTGTAATAGGCACATCCAAAGCGAAAACGCTAATGAGCATTATACTAATAATATTAAGCATGGAAACCATCAGGTAAGGAACGGTTTTGGCTATAATGATCCTAAAGGGTTTTAAAGGTGAAACCAGGATAACCTCCATAGTTCCAATCTCCTTTTCTTTCACGATGGCGATGGCGGTCATCATGGTACAAACCAACATCAGTACCAGGGCCATAACGCCCGGCACAAAATTATAGGCTCCTTTTAACTCCGGATTATATAGCATACGAACCTGAATTTTAATCGTATATGGCAGCTGTTGGTTATCGTTTAGGGACTGCTGATAATCGTTAATGATGGCTGCAGCATAATTGCTAAGCATGCTGGCTGTATTGGGATCTGAAGAATCAGCGATCAACTGTACTTGTGCATGATTGGTATGTAAAAGATCATTTCTAAACCCTCGGGGAAAGACGACGGCCAGCCTGATCTTTCCTTGTCGAAAAGTGGCTTCAATTTCATCGTAGGAGTTTACTGTTTTGTAAAGACTAAAATAACGACTGGCTGAAATCTCGTTGGAAATACTTCTCGAAGCCTCATCCTTCGCCTGATCAAAAATAACAATTCTTGAGTTTTTAACTTCATTAGTAAGCGCAAATCCATACAGCAAAATTTGGATGACAGGCATCCAGATCAATATAAACAATGTTCTTTTGTCCCGCCAGATATGGAGCCACTCTTTCTTTACAAAAATTAGAAACTGTTTCATCTTAGTCTTCTATTCTTTGTGCCTTCCTCGCCAACTGGAGAAATACATCATCCATGGAATTTACCTCAAATTCTTTCATCAGATTCATCGGAGAATCCAGGGCATCTATCCGCCCGTCTACCATAATGGACACCCGATCGCAATACTCAGCTTCATCCATATAATGGGTAGTTACAAAAATGGTAATCCCCCTGGCAGAAGCCGCATAAATCATACTCCAAAATTCACGTCTGGCAATGGGATCAACTCCGCCAGTTGGCTCATCTAAAAAAACAATTGCGGGATCATGTACAATGGCTATCGAAAAGGCCAGCTTCTGTTTCCAACCTAATGGCAGCGACCGCACCAGGCTCTTCTCTTCTCCGACAAGATGTAATTGGGCTAACAATTGACTGGTCTTTTCCTTAATTTGACGGTCATTCAGGCCATAGATACCAGCATAGAAGCTTATATTTTCGGTGACAGTAAGGTCTTCATAAAGTGAAAACTTCTGGCTCATGTAACCTATGTTTTTTTTTATCGCTTCACTCTCTTTGTAAACGTCGAAACCAGCAACTGAGGCTGTACCTGATGTAGGGAGCGACAAGCCACACAACATTCGCATTGCCGTTGTTTTACCCGCACCGTTTGCACCTAGAAAGCCAAAAATCTCTCCCTTTGCCACCTCAAAACTGATATTGTCTACTGCTGTAAAAGCGCCAAATTTCTTTGTCAGCTCCTTTGCACGAATCACTTTTTCTGTTTCCATCTCATTCTTTCATTAGGGCCATAAAACAGTCTTCAATATTTGCCTGAATTGGAAATATTTCCACATCAGTATAATTGCCATTTTTGATGATCCTTTCCAACTGTGCTTTACTTTCTGCTTTATTGTGAAAGGTGACGTGATGATACTGGCCAAAGGGGTAGCAACTCATTACGGAGGGGTCCGCTTTAATGGCTTCCATTAATGGATACATTTCCTTTGCCCGGATGGCCCATAGGGCATCTTTAAATTCAGAAATCACCCCTTTAGGTGTATTCACTGACAATAAAACTCCTTTCTGAATCAGACCAACCCTATCGCAAAGTGTTGCCTCGTCCATATAGGCCGTAGACACCAATATGGTGATCCCCTGCACTTTCAACCTGTGCAACATTTCCCAAAACTCTTTACGGGATACCGCATCAACCCCTGTTGTAGGCTCATCTAAGAATAAAACTGATGGTTTGTGAATTAGTGCACAACTTAGCGCCAGCTTCTGTTTCATGCCGCCCGACAATTGCCCTGCTCTACGATTTTTAAAAGGCTCTATCTGACTGTAAATCTCCTTTACCAGGTCGTAATTCTCTTTAATCGTGGTATTGAAAATCGCCGCAAAAAATTCAAGGTTTTCCTGAACGGTTAAATCGGGATAAAGCGAAAATCTCCCCGGCATGTACCCTACCTGATTACGGATTCTTTTATAATCCTTAACTACATCAAAGCCATCTACAGATGCAAAACCACTATCCGCAAGGAGCACTGTGGTTAATATCCGGAACAAAGAAGTTTTACCTGCGCCGTCGGGCCCAATGATTCCGAAAATTTCTCCATGATCTACCGAGAATGAAATCCCCGTTAATGCCGATACTTCGGCTTTGCCAACCCGGTATTTCTTAACTATATCTTCAACCACTATCGCCTTCATGATCCCGATTTAAAGTTTACCTCTCCATACATCCCAATTTTTAGTAAGCCATCATTTTTTACCCGGATCTTTATGGCATAGACCAAATTGGCGCGTTCATCTTTTGTTTGAATCGTCTTTGGCGTAAATTCGGCTTTATCAGATATCATGCTGATCACACCTGTATATTTCCTATAACTATCGGAAGTACTGTCGACCAATACCGTTACTTTCTGATTAATTTTAATCTGTGCCAATTGCGTTTCCGTAATATAAGCTCTTAATGTAATTACAGAAAGATCTGCGATTCTATATAAAGCCTTGCCTGCAGAGGTTACCTCCCCGGCCATCGCATACTTGGTTAGCACAGTTCCTTGAATCGGGTTAACGATAAGTGTTCGTTTCAACTGATCATTAATCTGAGCTACAGATTGAGATAAGGGTTTGTATTCACTAAGTATCGCATTATTTTGGGTTCCTGTGACGGTTTCCTGAACTTTAATCTGTTGATTATTTGCAATAATTTGCTGTTTTAAAACATTAATCTGCAAATTGATATCATCCAGCTGTTTGGTAGTGGCTGCATCTGCTCTGATCAGGTTTTCTATTCTGCCGCGCTCATGAAGTGCATTGTTCAATTGGGTATTGAGTATTTTAGACTGATCCTTTAACAATTTCACCTGCGGCGTCACATCCATTGTCTTTTGACGCAATGCACCAATAGTGGCCTCAACTTGAGCTCTTTGCAGTTGTAATGGGATAGAATCAATCATCCCTACAATGCTACCTTTTTGGAGTAAATCTCCTTCTTCAATTTTCAACTCAATAATCTTTCCCGCAACTTCTGAGGATACAATTACTTCATCAGCTTCAAATGTACCTGAGGCATCAGATAATTTTTCAGGAAAATTACAGCTTACAAAAAGCATCACTAAACTGAAGCATAGGGGGACATAAATTTTCATTGGTAGCTAGGATTAAGTTTTATTATTTAACGTTACCGATAATGTTCTGATAATTGTATAGGGCCTGCAGTAGTTGAGTTTCATGTAAAATTTTATTTTGGCGAGCCTGGTCTTCAGCATTAAGTACCGTAATGTAATCATGTACATTGAGCACTCCATTCTGCAATTGGGCATTAGCTGCATTTTTTACGGATAGCCTCAAAGCAATAATCCTGTCATCTGTATTCAGTAACTCTTTATATTTATCTATACCTACAATTTGTTGCTTTTGAACCATACTGGTATTGAGTAAAAAGCTCTCTTTCTGGAGGTCGATTGTTTCGCGGCCAATATCTAGCAATTGCATTTGTTTTTTATGGGTGTAAATACTGCTAAAATTCCAGGTCAGCTTCAATCCACCTAAATAATACCAGGCAAAATTATTACTCAGCATATTTAATCCAGGCCTACCATACCCTCCCTGAGCAAAGGCACCCAATTTTGGCAAAAGCTGCAAATTCAAAAGCTTTTGCTGATCATTATATACGCGTTTCTGGTTATCATATAATAGAAGTTCCGGACGTCTGATTTCGGCTGCCAAAACTGGCATAAATGGCCTTTCAAAGGTTGTCCCCGAATCTAGCGCTCTACCAATAAAAATAGCAAGCATAGCTATATAGCCCTTTTTGTTAGCCATTAAAGAGATTCGCTCCTGTCCCACCTGCAGAGACTGGGCCTCAAGTTCATCGACACTACTCCTGTAAGCAACTCCATTCGCCACCAGTGCTTTTGCCTTATCAATACCGTTCTGGATATCATTAAGTAAAAGACCATTTTGCTTCAATTGTTCATCAATCAACAGAATACCAAAAAACAATTCATTAACCCTGCTGTACAACTGATATAATTCAACCTCCAAACTCTGCTCCTGCACAGCTTTAGTTGTTTTAGCTACTTGTTGCTGATTTTTGATCAATCCACCATCATAGATTACCTGATCTCCTTCAACATATACTTTATATTGGTCCTTGCTGTACTTTGGTATGGTGAATCCAGGGAGGGGAATTGAAATCGGGAAATTAGTTACAGCCGATTGGTAGGTTGCTTGTCCATTTATGCTTAGCACTGGTAAATAGCCTTTAGCTGCATTTGACACCGTAAATTCCGATGTTTTTGCAATTAGATGCTGTTGTTTTGTTAAAGGATAATTGCTCCGGGCGAGTTGGTATGCTTCGTTAATATTTAGAGCTGAGGGCTGCTGCCCATAAGATGCCGGCCCTGTTATCAATGTGATGAGGATACAAACCGCAATTAATCGCCTAGCATTCTGCAGCATTTTGCATGATATTAATTAAATGTATTAACAGATAAATAACTGAGGTGTTTGTTTTATTTCGTCTCAGTAGGTATATATGCTTAAAGCCAAGCCTCAAAATTCTAGATTCTCATCTTTAACAACTCAGGAAGTACGAGTAATGGCAATTTAATTCGATTTTTAAGTCGTTGCGTATGACTTCCTTTAAAAATTCTGTGAAATATATTATGCTTCCTATGGACCATTGCAAGCATGCTCACCTCTCCATGTTCGACAAGCCATTCCAAACCGTTATCTATATCGATATTCCAAACATATTCATAGTAAATCTTATGGTAATTAACTTTATTGGTGATTTCGTTTAAAAAAGCATCAATCTTCTTCTGATTTTCCTTCTTATCTTCAGGACCTTCATCATTCACATGCACCAAAAGAATTTGTGCGTTAAACAAGCGGGCAAAATCAGCCAGTTTATGAATCAATTCTACATCCTTTTCACTTAAATCTGTAGCAAAAGCGATTTTATGTACGCCTTTGAAACGGGCTTCCTTGGGAACTAGCAAAACTGGTATTTTGGCATCTTGCACCATTGCTCTGGCACTACTACCCAATAGAAATTGTGTAGTCCCACTAGCTCCATGCATCCCCATTACCACCATACTTATATCATTGTGATCTGAAAATTCGGCAATAACATCAGGTGCAGATCCCACTCCTGTTGAATATTCGATAGGAGGATGAAAAGCATCTGCTTCTACCTCGTTTTCAAAAACAGCTTCCATTCCTTTTGCCAATTTTTTTAAGGATTCGATAGCTTCATGCTCCAATGTGCTAAACTCAACCAATGGCCAGGAAATTTGTGCTGCCATTGGCACGTCAACAGGAACCATAATTGCATTGCATAATTTAACACTTGTCTGCATCGTTGTTGCAAGATGCATGGCATAAAAAGCAGCATTTTTAGCTGGAAATGAAAAATCAGTGGGTACCAATATCTTTTTCATGGTAAATTTTTTAAATGATTAGTTCTTTTTTAGCTTAATTTCTTTCAGCACCGGAACTTTTTTCGCCCCGTAATAAGCCAATTCGAGCGCAGTGTCATTTTTATATACGTCCTCATAATTCGTAATCAGACCATCTAAAATTTCACATGTGAGATAGTAAATACAAATAGGCACTGGATTTCTTAATCCAAAATCCTTTGACTGATTAGACTTTACGGAATGTAACAGCGCGCTCACTTTTTGTCCTGACTGATCACCTTTCAACAACAAAGAAGCCAGTTTTTCCGCCTTTTCTACCTGAATATTTTTATTGCTTAAAGCTCTGTTTTTGAGTTTAAAACTTTGCTGATCGGGGCTACCATAAAGCTGGATCCCATAGGCATTTGGGAATTTAAAGAAGATGCGAGCACCTTGCTTATTCTGGGCAGACAAAGAACTAATATAATTAACCCTGCTTTTCAAAACCCTCGTACGATTTTCCGGCTTACCAACAATGATCTTAAAATTATAGGTGCTGTCTCCTTCTATCAACTGTAAGGTATAGGCTGGAATATTAATCTTTATAGCTGGATCTTCATCCGAATCAATCCAACGTAACCTTTCCATATTAATCGCCAACTTCCTTACAACTCCCTCAGGAGTTTCGTAACAGTCATCAACATATTGCCCCTTTATAAGTTTCATATACTCCTGCATTAATACGTATGTTTTTGATCTGGGCTGGACATTCATGATCATATCCTTCAAGGCTGACTTTCGCATGGCCCGCATTAAAATTTCTTCGGTACAGAAGCCTGAAATCTCGCCCTTATCGATCTTACTGGCAGAATATATTGGATTTAACTTACCGTAATGTAGATTGTTAATCAGTGTAATCATCGCATCGGTGAGCATCATATCAAACATAGCTTTTTGCCTGATTGTAGGTTTTGAGCGCTCTTCAAAAACATTGCGCATCCTGTCATAAGTAAGCACATCAGAATGGTAATCTGCATGAAAAAGTCCAAATTGCAAAACGCAATCCAATAATAACATGGCCTCTGATGTCTGCTTTAAATCTCGATCTTTATTTGTCCAGGCTGATTGAAAATTCCTTTGCGCATAAAAACGCTCAACAGAGTTTGGGTAATGAAAAATATGTTTTTCTGCTTTCTTTGCTAACAGTTCTTTAATAAAACTATTTACAGTTGAATCATTATCCGTTTTGATGGTTGTTTTAAGTTTATATGCCGGAGAAGACTCACTTGCCCGCGCAGTTAAATGGGTCAACAAAAAACAAGCTACAAAAACCACATACAATTTCTTTGTAACCTCAAAATGCTTATTTACGAACAACTTCATAATGGTATTATTAACTTATTTAAAGATGAGAACTTTCGCATTTTTAAATGATGATAACCATCATCTTTTAAGATGATGTTAGACACAATGTATTTTACATTTGTTAATAAATAAGCTGTTTTATGTGGCACAATCAACTGCAATCGTGACGACCGTCACTCCTACTGTTCAGCGAGTTGTCTAATTTTACTTTAGTTCTAAATGTTACTTTATATAACAAATCCATGAAAGCAATTTTTTATAGTACTAAGGTTGTCGAAAAAGACTTACTGGTAAAAGCAAACGATAAAAAACACGACATTACACTAATTCCGGATATGTTAAATTCAGAGACTAGCAAGTTTGCAAAGGATAACAATGTGGTGGTTGTTTTTACCAATGATGAGTTAACTGCACCTGTAATAAAAAGACTGGCTGCCCTTGGCATTAAATACATACTTACAAGATCTGCTGGGACTGATCACATCGATAAAGAAGCCGCATTAAACCATGGAATTAAAATCGCTAATATTCCCGCTTATTCTCCGCAGGCCATTGCCGAGCTTGCAGTGGCACTTGCATTGGCATTGAGTCGTCACTTAATCCTGGCAGACCAGCAATGTCGTTTATTTAACTTTAGCCTTGATCACTTAACCGGTTTTAATTTTTATGGAAAAACCGTTGGATTGATCGGCCTGGGGCATATTGGTACAGCTGCAGTTCCTATCTTTAATGGTCTAGGCTGTAAAGTGTTAGGTTATGATATTTATCCGAAACAAATCAACAATATTGAATTTGTTGATCTCGATACGTTATATAGCCAATCGGATATCATTTCACTCCATGTTTCGCTAACTCCCGAAACAAAACACATGATTAACGAAGGAACATTGAAAAAAATGAAAAAAGGAGTAATGATCATCAATACGGCACGTGGAGATCTTATAAAAACTACAGATGCATTAGCAGGCTTAAAAAGCGGTAAAATAGGTTACCTAGGATTAGACGTTTATGAGTTTGAAAGGGGCTTATTTTTCGAAGACCATGAAATCGATGGTGTTAGAGATTTTTTTTTATCAGAGCTCATGGAATATCCCAATGTACTGATTAGCCCGCATCAGGGTTTTTTAACTAAAGAAGCTTTACAAGAGATAGCAAAACAAACGATAGATATCCTGGATCATTGGGATCAAACCGATAAAATGACCTAGGTGTAAATAGAATAATTTCTCATTTTTTCAAATTGGATTGCTTTTCCTTTTCCAGTTTTTTAAAATAGCCCCTAAACAAAAAGTTATGTTTTAAAGCCTCCATATTCTGATTAAAGCCATCCGTGCCTTTTTCAATATTATCCATACTTGAATTTATCTTATTAAGGAGCAATGAGTCTTTAATTAAAAAGTTAAGGAATCCTTTACCGTTTATATCATTTTTCAAGTCCTTAGCAATTTGATCAAGCTCAAATGTTAGTCCGTTAATCTGGGCTCCGGCCGATTTGATTTTGATAGCAGCATCGGATAGATTCGCGGCAAAAGCAGTATCAGTGAGTATCATTCCAGCTGCTCCCTTACCATTTTTGGTATCCGAAACAATTGTATTCAGATTTTGGCTAAACATATTTGCATTTATACTCGTCTGCTTTATTTTATCAATAGCAGTTTTTAAGTCGGCGGCAGTTTTTTTATCTCTTAATAATTTCCAAATAGGACTTTCGTCAAACTGCTGGACGGCTTTCTCCAAACCTGCTGATAAGCCAGCTACACTTTCATTTGTTTTTGATAGGGTTTGCAACATTTCGTCAATACTTACCATTTTACGGGTTGCTAACACATCTCCATCTATCACTTTTCCGCTCTTTCCTTTTGAAGGCAAAATTTGGATAATCTTGTTTCCCATTAAACCCTCTGTAACAATAGATGCGATGGCATTTTTTTGAATAAATGATTTCACTTTGCGATCGATTAACATCGTAACCTCAATTGTGGTGTCATTAATCATCTCTACATTTTTTACTGTTCCAGCCTGAATTCCAGAATAAAGTACATTGTTCCCTTTAATTAACCCATTGGCGTTGGAAAACCGGGCTTTGATTTTAAAGTTTCCACCAAATATGGTCTTGTTCTTTCCAATCATAAAAAAAGCAAATATGAGGGTAATTAACCCCGCCAATGCAAAAATGCCTAATCGCATATTATTTCCTGTCTGGTTTGCCATCACATTTCCGATTCAAAAAACTGTTTCACTTTTTCATCAGTCGATTGCTCAAGTTCCTGATAGGTCCCTTGTGTATAACATTTTCCTTCCAACAACAATATTACCCTATCAGAAGTATGCTTTACACATTCCATATCATGAGATATGATAATTGAAGAAGTATGGTATTTACGTTTCATTTTAAGAATAAGGGCATCGATTTCTCTTGCAGTAACGGGATCAAGACCCGCAGTGGGCTCGTCATAAAAAACAATTTCAGGCTTTAAAATCATTGCCCTTGCCAGTGCTATTCGCTTAGCCATCCCCCCCGACAATTCGGCGGGCATCATGTTCAGCGTATGTTCGAGGCCAACGTTAGCCAAAGCTTCCGAAATCCGAGCATCAATCTCAGATTTTTGCAAACTTTTATCATACCTTAATAATGGAAATTCAAGGTTCTCTCTCACTGTCATTGAATCGTACAATGCATTGCTCTGAAAAAGAAAACCAAGCTTCATCCTCAACGCATCAAGTTCTTCGTCATTTAATGTAGAAATATCTTCACCAAGGACAAAAATACTTCCGAGGTCTGGTTTTAATAAGCTCACAATACATTTTACCAATACAGATTTTCCTGAGCCTGATTTCCCTAAAACAACCACATTCTCTTCTTTAAAAACACTCAGGTTAAAATCATCCAATACCACATGATCACCAAACTGTTTGCTCAGGTGTTCTACAACAATTACCCGAGGACGGTCTTTGTACTTATCTGCCGATTTCTCAAACATTTTCATGGTCATTTAATTAAATCCCATTAGATCGGTCAACTGTACTGCTAGAAGATCGATTACAAAAACCAGTACCGATGACAATACTACAGCAGAATTGGCAGCTCTTCCAACCCCTTTGGTTCCTTTCTTAGAGTTGAACCCTTCGTAACAACCAATTACTCCGATTGCGAATCCGAAAAAAAAAGTCTTGATTACAGCTGGTAGTATATCATAAAAGTCAAGGTTTTGAAATACCTGTGTAAAAAACAAACTAAAGCTAGTCACCGAATTGATGTTTACTCCTATATAGGCACCAAACAAAGAAATTGCATCAGCAAGTATGCTAAGAATAGGCAGCATTAAAGTAGTAGAAAGAATCCTTGTTGCTACCAGATATTTATAAGGATTGATACCACTCACTTCCATTGCGTCTATTTGCTCGGTTACTCTCATCGACCCCAGCTCGGCACCGATGCTACTTCCGATTTTCCCCGCAAATATTAACGCGGTAATCACAGGTCCAATTTCTCTTACAATCGCTATACCTACCATTGCAGGCAATTGTGATTCAACGCCATAGATAACTAGAGAAGGTCTCAACTGCATCGTTAACACTAAGCCCATGATAAACCCAGTTAAGCCAACTAAAGGAAGAGATTTATAGCCTATCAGGTAACATTGTACCAGTAATTCTTTAAATTCAGATCCTGGCTTAGTCCCAACAACGAAAAAACGATTCGAAAACTTGACAATATTTCCTGTTTCATTAAAAAATTGTTTGCTACCGTTTATCAGAGACTGCATGCTCATGTCTTAAAATCTATTTCATCAAACTATAATTTCAATAAGTAACCAGGGCAATATGATCTAATTCTTTTAAAGCATTTGGCGCCGTAAATTCAACTTGACCACCATTTAAGATCACTTTTTCTATAAGGTCATCCACTGCATCTCTTATATAGGAAAACTCATTATATGGTGCTGTTAAGTCGTCAATTACATATTCGTTACTCCCACGTTGAGCAGAGAAAACGAAATCCTTCTCTACAAATAGTCTATTCCCCAAATTATTCATTACGGCTTCCCATACTGGTTTTACACCTGTAACCAATTTAGTTTTTCCCATGGCATCATCCAGAATCTTCAATATTGCTTTTTCTTTTTCCAGACGACTCGAATCCAAATGAGATTTCAATAGTTCTTCAAGCTTAGGTAGGCTAAGATGCTCATAATTGCCGCTAATGTATCCGACAACTCGATCCCCATTTTTACTTGTTTTTCTAAAAAAACCTAAGACTTTTTCAGCCCCCAATACAAAAACAGGTAGCTTATACTCACTAACAACACGAGTAAGTTCTTGATCTATATGTTGTAAATATTTCTGGAGTACAATCTGCTTGCGATCATTTCCATCTGTAAAATTAGCTACCTTTTCGGGCCACTCATTGGTGTAAGCATCAATAGAATCGGGAATATTTGATTTAATTTTAGTAAGTCCGGAAGTGCTCCCCAGATACATACTAAATTGATTTCCACTCAATAAAAGCACCAGGTACTTGTCACTTTGCTGCTTACTATAAATAAGGTCACGAATTTCAAATGAATCATCAATAACAATCCTCTCCTGAACCATAGTATCCATAAACATTACTTTTTGGAATACTGGCGAGACAAAGATGGCTACCCCCTTTTGATGAGGCTCGATAATTATGGCGTCAATTATAGCCTTCAACTTGTCCATCATCAGCTGACAAACTTCTTCAGAAAAGTTTTTGCTAAGTTCGAGTTCTACTTTATCTAAAGCGATCTTAAACGCGTGTTTTAATTCCGTTTCCAGATTTATTTTAGCCATAAATGGCATTATGATTGAAATTGCGGGTCTATAGTGCAGTGCGCCGACAACCTCTTTAAGTTCTGGGGTTAATCCTGTATTCATCATCTTATTGATTTTTATAGTTATCGTGTAACCCTGGTGTAGTATCAGATAGGGATTTAGAGTAGCTCAAAATGCTATGGCATTTTGAGCTACTCTAAATATTTAATCCACACTTATTTCCTTTTTATTGTGAAGGCTTTTATTGGATTTTTTTAAGGTAACTTTTAATAAGCCATCCTGATAATTCGCCTTTACATGATCATCTTCAATGTTATCTGGTAAACTAAAACTCCTTGAAAAGGAAGAGCTAGAAAATTCCTTTCTCGTATAGTTCTTTTTTTCTTCCTTATGTTCAGTGCTTGTTTCACCACTAATGGTCAAAAGGCCATCTTCAGAGGTAATCTTAAAATCACCTTTTTTAAATCCAGGGGCCGACATTTCAAGTTCGTAACGATCCTCTTCATCCCGAATATTTACAGCAGGAAGAAGTTCTGTATTGGTAAAAGGTTTATTAAACACATCGGTGTTGAAAAAGTCTTCCATTACTGAACGCAGGGATGGAAAGTTGTTCGATTTTACTAAAGTTGTCATAATATTTGTATTTAAGTTTAATAATGTTATTTATAAGTATATCACATGGTTATTGGTTCTTTTTGGCATCTCCGCGATTTCATCTCCATAGCCAATCACAACGGCAAGATCAACAACCTCATCATCTGGAATTTTTAGCAGGCTATAATCATCAGTTTGCATTACAAATTTTGCAAATCCAACCGGACAACTATCTAATCCTTTCGCCTTGGCTGCAAGCATAATATTTTGAGCACACATACCAATATCTATCATACCCCATTCATCATCACGCTGATGGGTAATAAAAATTACTACCGGAGCGCCATAAAAGACATGATCCGCTGTCACCAAAATATTCTTAATGGTAGAGAGATGAAACAAACTCAAGCTTAACTTAGCGAGTTCTTTAATGCCTTTCTCTTTCAATTTTTTTAAAGCTATTTTTTCAATATCTTTTGAAATCTTTTTAATTTTTACTGGGTCGGTAAGTACATAAAACTTCCATGGCTGCCTGTTCATTGCAGATGGCGCCATTTTGCCTGCCATAATTAATTCATCGATAACATCGCGTCCAAGGGAAACATCTTTGTATTTTCTTACGGCCCTTCTTTGATAAATATTCTCAATAATCTGGTTCATAAAACTGTATTATTTTATAGCTAATTATTCGTAAAAAACATACTCTGATGTGTCTACTCTAAGCTGGCTGTCTACATCCAAAACTCCAGGAGCAGACCAGGCAGCATCCTCAGCATCTTCTTTTTCAGTAAATGAGCGCACAGTTCCTGTTAGAATTACCTTATTTCCTTTAACATCTACATTTATTCTTTTTGCATCAATGGAAGCATTTCGCTCGAAGGCTTCATTTATTTTTTGCACGATATTAGTCGAAGCAAGCTTTGGTTTTACCGTAATTAAATTGATAACGGCTATTACACCATTTAGATTTTCAATAGCGAGTTTGGCATTTTTACGTTGATACTCCCACTCTACTTCACCATCCAAGCGAACGATTCCATCTTCAACCTTTATCTGTATCTTATCTTCCTGAACAGCAGTATGCCATTTCAAGGCATTAAGAATTGCAATAGCGATGTCTGTATCAGACCTTTGATAACTAGGGGAAACTCCAATCTGTATATCTTCAGCTATCGCTTTAACCCCTTTTACTCTTTTTACTGCTTTTTCTGCCTTTTGTTTCTTAAAATATGAATCAACCTCACCAGAAAGTGTTACCACTCCATCTTTTACAGCTACCCCAATCTCTGACGGATTTAGTGATGGTTCCCATCCCAATTCATCCCTCACATCTTTTTGAATTTCCAAATCGCTTTTCATAATTTTCTATTTATCGATTAAACAACCATTTCATGATCACTAATTTCCGAACATAAATGCAGCATTGTGATGACCATAGTCATCCAATGACATGATGTTCATCATCGCCTTATTTGCCAAATAATCGACAATACTTTAATACCTCACAAAAATTTAATAGCAGAACGGATGGAAGAATGGCTTAAAACCGTCGACTTTCACAGAATGGCGATAAACTCAAAAAAAATAGGTGTATACTTAGCAAATTCGTAATTTGGCCATCTACAAATACCTGTGTTAAAAATGAGTAAAGAACCCAGCATCGCAAGTTATATAGAATCCCTATTCCCCAGTTTTGAGCCAGAGTTAAAAAGGGTTCTAATTGAAAACGGCACACTAAAAACCTTTGGTGCAGGGGAAATGTTAATGCAGACGGGGCAAAATATGCGGTCCACAATTCTCATAGTAGAAGGACTGGTTAAGCTTTATCGTGAAGGCGATGAGGGCAACGAATTTTTCATGTATTATCTGCAACCGGGGAATGCTTGCGCGCTGTCTATGATCTGCGCTACGCGGCAAGAAACCAGTCAAGTGATGGCTAAGGCAGTTGAGCCTACCAAAGGCTTAATGATCCCTATCTCACTGATGGATACCTTAATGAAGGAATACAAGACCTGGTATTATTTTGTACTGGAAACCTATAGAAACAGATTTGAAGAATTATTAACTGTGATCGATAATATTTCATTTAAAAGTATGGATGAACGATTGGAATTCTACCTGGCCAAACAGTACAGAGATTTGAACACCCGAAAGCTACAAATTACCCACAGCGAGATTGCTAATGACCTAAACTCTTCCAGGGAGGTTATCTCCAGGCTTTTAAAAAAAATGGAGCAGCGAGGCGAGCTCAGCCTACATAGAAACTATATCTCCTATCTTAAATAATTTTTTAAGGTGACCTAAGTCACCTTCATTGGTTCCTGAAACTTCCAACTTTGTCTAAAATATATTAGATATGGAAGTCATTGCCTACTTAGCCGCCGCATTTATCGGCATATCGCTTGGCCTTATAGGAGGCGGCGGATCAATTTTGACCATGCCGGTACTGGTTTATCTTTTCGGCATTAACCCACTGCTAGCTACGTCCTACTCTCTTTTCGTTGTAGGTTCCACCAGCTTGATCGGTGCGTTAAGTAATTATCGTAAAGGTCAAGTGAACCTAAAAGCTGCATTTTTTTTTGGAGCGGCCTCGATTGTAACGGTCTTTCTCACCAGGAAATTTATTGTGCCTGTAATTCCTGAACATCTATTTTCAATAGGTAGCTTCCGGGTAAGCAGTGCATTGGCAACTATGGTATTTTTCGGAGTGCTAATGCTGATGGCATCAATAAGCATGATAACCAGGAAGCAAATTGAAGGAGAAGAGCAAGAATGCAAAGATTGCATTAAATTCTTTAAACTACTTGGTTATGGAATTGCTATTGGACTGGTAACTGGGCTTCTGGGTGCAGGAGGTGGTTTTTTACTGATTCCTGCACTGGTATTCTTATTAAAGTTACCGATGAAAAAGGCTATTGGCACATCACTGCTCATCATCGCACTCAATTCACTAATAGGATTTGCGGGGGACCTCGGTCACTTTGTTATTCAATGGAAGTTTTTACTGAGTGTTACCGCTATTGCCATAATAGGTTTGCTTATCGGTACCCTCATCAGCAAAAAACTTCCCGGAGAAAAACTTAAAAAAGGATTCGGCTGGTTTGTGCTGATTATGGGGATTTATATCATTCTAAAAGAAATTCTAAAATAAAAGGATTCGGTGACTAAAGTCACCGTCCTGTACCCTCGTTTCTAACGAAATTTGTATTGCCAATAAAAAATTAAAGATATGATTATTGAACAGATTTATACCGGATGTTTAGCCCAAGGCGCTTACTATATCCAATCAGGTAATGAGGTGGCAATTATTGATCCTTTAAGAGAAGTAGCCCCGTATGTTAAGCCACTATTGTGCTTGGGTTTCCCGTATAAAAACGAATTAACTTATTTTAACACTCAACTTCATAATATCTTCAGAATTCAATCCGTTCTTAGCCTAATAACAATCAGACAAGGTCATGAGGTACTTCATTAAGAATTTACAGCTAACAAGATGAAACTATTATTAATCCTTTTCCTCGGATTCATTCCTACTTCATTAATTTGGAATGAAAATTTCAATGAGGCACAACAGCAGGCTAAAACTTCGCACAAGCAGATTTTAATCAATTTTTCAGGATCAGACTGGTGCGGTCCCTGTATACGTTTAAGAAAAGAAATTTTGGAATCAGAGGTCTTTGAGACTTATGCCAAGGAAAATCTGATATTGGTAAGGGCTGATTTCCCCAGACAGAAAAAGAACCAGTTACCGGCAGCTCAAGTTAAACAAAATGAAGCCCTTGCGGAAAAATACAATCCGGATGGAAAATTCCCTTATACCCTGTTGGTAGACGAAAACGGTAAGATTCTAAAATCATGGGATGGATACCCAAATGAAGCTGCTGAGAAATTTGTTCAGGAAGTTAAATCCAGATAAATATAGCTATGAAAACAAGGGCCTCCTACAAGCGAATTCTTAAACTGATGGGGAACCGTTTTGAATTCACGGTAATTGCTGATGATGAAGATATGGGGCAGAGCGCCATTGATGCTGCCGTGGCAGAGGTTAGCAGAATTGAAGCTTTACTCAGCACCTTTAAAGATAACAGTCAAACCAATCTGATCAATAACCATGCTGGTATAAAACCTGTAAAAGTCGATACAGAAATGATAACGCTCATTCAGCGTTCTGTAAAAATATCAGCTATCACACAGGGAGCATTTGACATTACTTATGGTTCTATTGATAAAAGCTTGTGGAACTTTGATGTAAACATGACCTCGCTCCCGGATTTCGAAACGGCACTTCAATCGGTAAGCCTCATCAATTATCAGAATGTGATTATAGATACTGAAAATTCAACCGTGATGCTAAAACATGAAGGCATGCGCATCGGGTTTGGTGGCATAGGAAAAGGGTATGCTGCAGATCGGGCTAAACAGATTTTACAAGATCTTGGAATTAAAAGTGGGATTGTTAATGCCGCCGGAGACCTGATCACCTGGGGTACCCAAGCGGATGATAAAAACTGGACAATTGGGATTGCCGATCCGGACCAGCGTGACCGCCCCTTCTCGGCGCTTAACATCAGCAATATGGCAATTGCCACTTCAGGAAATTACGAAAAATACGCCACCATCAATGGCAAAAAATATTCACATACCATTGATCCCAAGACCGGCTTACCGGTGAGCGGGATTAAAAGTGTCAGCATCCTTTGCCCAAGTGCTGAGCTGGCCGATGCACTGGCTACCCCCGTAATCGTAATGGGTGTACAAGTGGGACTTGATTTGATCAACCAATTGCAACAAGTAGCCTGTATCATCATAGATGACCAGGACAGATTATATACTTCTAAGAATATTAATGTAAAACACTGATATGAAAATGTCCATTGAAAGATCCGTACTGCTGGGATTAAGTATCCTGGTTCTTAGTCTGCTAGGTGCCTGCGCCACAGTTAAGCCTTATCAAAAAAATAAGCTCAACGACGCTGAAATGGCATTATCCTCCCGAAAGGTGCAGAAATTTGAGCAAAGTTTCCAGCTGTACCGCGAAGGTGGATCTGGTGCCAATGGTGGCAAAAGTGGTGGTGGTTGCGGCTGTAACTAATTGAAATCATGAGAAAAATCTATCTGCATGTACTCATGCTGTTCGCTGGCGTCTTAGGCGCGCAAGGACAAATTAAGATTAAGCAGACTCCTTCAGACACCACCAATTACGAAAGTCGGAAACTCAAGATTGATGAGATCAATCTGGTTTCCGCCTATTACCAACAGAATGGTAATAATTCGGCGGTCACCGGAGGAATCGGAACTGAAAAACTAAGTGATTTTGCAAACACCATTGACTTGCAATTGTCTAAACTAAACAAAGTAGGAAATAAAAACACTTTTCTGTTTGAACTGGGTATAGACCATTATACATCCGCGTCTTCTGATAAAATAGATCCGAGTACCATTTCCTCGGCTTCTATGGCTGACACTCGTATCTACCCTTCTTTAAACTGGACACATAGCAATGAAAAAACAGGAAATGCTTTTGGCTTTACAGGATCCTTTTCAACAGAGTACGATTACCAATCCTTAGGTGCAGGGTTTAACCTTACCCGCTTATCTAAAAATAAAAATACCCAGTTTGATTTCAAACTCCAGGCATTTTTAGATACCTGGAAAGTCATTCTGCCCATTGAACTAAGATCTGCAGCAAGCCTCGGCAATGGTCGCGAATCGAAAAGTGAGGGCTCCAGTCCACGAAATTCTTTCAGTGCCTCATTCTCGCTTTCGCAGGTAATTAATCAAAAGTTACAAGCTCAGTTCATCATAGAGCCTGCTTATCAAAAAGGTTTACTTGCTACTAAGTACCAACGTGTTTACTTTACAGATGGCTCTTTAAGGGCCGAAACCCTTCCTGATCAACGTTACAAATTACCGATTGCAGCCCGGTTAAATTACTTTGCGACTGATCAGGTTATCATCCGAGCCTATTATAGGTATTTTATGGATAACTGGGGAATCAGGGCACATACCGCTGAACTGGAAGTACCCGTAAAATTAACTTCCTTTATCTCAATAAGTCCGTTTTATCGCTACAATAAACAAACTGGGACTCGTTATTTTGCTCCATATGGGCAACATGATCCCTCTGCCGAATATTTCAGCAGCGATTATGACCTATCCAGCTTGAACAGTGATTTTTATGGTGCAGGCATCCGATTGGCGCCACCGCATGGTGTATTTGGTTGGCAGCACTTAAATATGTTGGAACTGAGATATGGTCATTATAGTAGATCTACTGGATTGGTTTCTAACATCATTAGTTTAAATTTAAAAGTAAAATAAAACCCCAGCACACGCGACATGGCTATCATCGAACCGCTCAGAACAGATATTGACCATCCGGGTGAAATAAAAAAACATAGTGGCGCTGTTAGGCTATGGCACTGGCTAAATCTACTGATCATAATCGGATCATTATTGACAGTGTTGTTGAACTCAACCTTGTTTGATGTAAAGCATAACAGTAGTTATGTACAGCAGCAGTTACAGACCTCGGGTGTATCTGTAACTGCTCAACAAGCTAAAAGTGTCGCTCATGGACTGGAAGATAAAGTTTGGGATATACATATCTATTTTGGTTATGCACTTGTCGCACTATTCCTGTTTAGGTTAATTGCTGAGTTTTTTCAACCTGGTCGGCAACGTTTTTTTTCCAAATTACAAGACGCCTACCGGGATTATCGTGCGCGAAGTCAGAGGTCTACCCTAGCCCTACATGACCTTACCGTTAAATCATTGTATCTTATTTTTTATATACTTCTGGCCATCATGGCCCTCACAGGACTATTTATGGCTTTCGATGAGGAATTAGGAATTAATAAAGCAACGAGTCATAGTATCAAAGACTTTCATGGCTTTTGTATGTATTTGATCCTTATATTTATCGCAGTACACATTGTTGGTGTACTCCTGGCTGAAAGAAAAGAAGGCAAAGGCATCGTATCAGATATGATCAACGGAGGCAATATAGAAAATGAAAGTTGAAGAACATTATACCAATAGAAGTGGCTGGCTAAGGGCAGCAGTTTTGGGTGCCAATGATGGCATCCTTTCTACCACAAGTCTGGCTATAGGCATTGCAGCAGCTAGCACCACCCGGGAGCCTATTGTCCTTGCTGCGGTAGCCGGTCTCGTTGCAGGAGCATTATCCATGGCTGCAGGAGAATATGTTTCAGTGAGTTCTCAATCAGATATTGAGGTTGCCGACTTAAGCAGAGAAAAGATAGAGCTGAGAGACACTCCTGATTTGGAATTACAAGAATTGGCAGAAATCTATCAAAAAAGAGGTCTTGAGCAGAATTTAGCCATGCAGGTTGCCATCCAGCTTACCGCCCACGATGCTTTGGGAGCACATGCTAAAGATGAATTGGGCATTAATGAGATTACCCAAGCGAAACCAATGCAAGCTGCACTAGCCTCCGCAGCCTCATTCATTACAGGTGGCCTGCTTCCGCTGCTGGTTTCTATATTTGCACCAATAAAGCTGATGGTCATTTACCAATATGGCTTCGCCATCCTATTTTTAGCACTATCGGCACTTATTGCAGCCAAAGCAGGTGGCTCCCACAGAGGAAAGGCTGTCCTTAGAATTTGTTTCTGGGGAACTGCTGCTATGCTGATGACCGCTTTAGTAGGATACCTTTTCGGAGTCAAAACCACATAATTCTTCAATCACCAATTTATTACAACCTGCTACTTCAGGCCCTTAGCCTGAAGCAATAGCATTTCTTTTAATGCTTTAAGTTCTTGTTTCAATTGCTCAACCTCAGTTTTAAGCTGACTGATCTCTTCATCATGTTCTTGCCAGCCCTTTAACAAAGGAACCGTCATGGTCTGATAATTTAGCGACAATGTTTTGTTAGCATCGTTATCAATACGAATCAAAGACGGAAAATACTCCTGAACATTTTGTGCAATGAATCCGATCTGATGCAGGTTCATATCCTTACGGTCATAAGACACCGCATGCAGTCTCCTTAAACTTTCTGATACTGGCGGAATGGTCACGATATTTTTCTTTAAGCGCACATCCGAATTCGCAGTCACATCACCCGTCGCAGTGATGTCTCCGGACACCATCACCTTTCCAGTCACACGCAATTCTGAATTTACATCCAGAATGGTAAACATACCCTCTGCAGGTGTCAGTTTACCAATTAATGTTCCATCAATCGCACCATTGGTGATCTCTACAGCATCCTTGTTCTGAATAGCTAAGGTTCCCAATCCAAGATTTATTCTTGCATCTTCTGCAGTAATGGCACCCGTTCCACCTTTTTCAATGGCTACAACGCCGCCAGTGCCAGCACCACTTCCAGCGCCAAAAGCAATCTCTGTCCAATTCGCATCTACCAGTCCCCCTTTAAGTTGGTAAAGTTTTTCTTCCGAAATCACATATACCAACATCCCAACACTTCTTCTTGCCGGAGTAATGCCATTACGTCCAGCGAGATCAGCTACGGAACGAAAACCGCCCTTACCATAAATCTCGTTATGTGTGGGATATTTATCGCTAAGATCGTTGGGTTCTACTGCACCAATCACCTTTACCTGTGCCGATGCGCTAAAACCAGCCAGTGCCATCACTATTAAAAATGAATAGATATTCTTCATGCTTACTGAATATTAAAAGTTAATCCCGCAGCGGTGTTATCCCGCTGCACATAAATCACATAGGAAGTTGTGCCCCCCATTGCATTGGTAAAGGACCTTATCGTCTTCTCAAAGGCACCTGTAGAATCATTTACCCCAACAATAACCTTAGTCCCACCCCATGAAGCCGGATAAGCAATCACAAGCTTCTGTGGGCCACTTGGTGTTGCAGATTTGTTAGATACTGCAGCTGAGGTACCAAACTCTTTGCTAGATAAAGCCAGGATCTGTGCGTCTGTTGGTGCAAAAGAGACCCCATCTTCACCACCGGAGAGGAATCCCCAATAACGCTTCCACTGAAAGTCGATAGATGCGCTGGCCGATGCTGTTTTATTATCTTTTGTTTTTACCGACATGGTAAATGTAGTTTTCGAATTGTTTGTTGCCGAAGCACTTTGGGTTCCATTTACAGAAGCCCCCGCAGCTGGTGAACTACTAAAAACATTGGTTCCGTTTACAATAATCTCTGTAAGCTCGTCCGTTGCAGCATCCCTCCCTGCAGTCCATGCCAGGGAAACCGATGTACTACCTGCCGGCCCCATTTCTGCTATACCCGAGGGTGTCGCCGTAAGCGTTGCCGTAGGTCCGAGTGAAGGATAAAACACAGTTTCAATCCATTTTGCCAAATCATCAGTGCCTGGATTTATATTCTTATAAAACTCCCCTGTGATGGGACGGTTACCATTAAAACTCCCAATAGTACCACCACCGCCTGTACCTAAGGTCGATTTATCTATCCAGGCTACCTTGCCATCCACATCCGTTATCAACACCTGATCTGCAGTACCCGGATTGATCTTTTCTATGGTGACCGCCTTTTCAGCAATTGAGGGGTTTGGATAGGCACCTGTCAAATCGCCCCCTGCCGGGCCTGAGGGTACGCCTTGAAGTAGCAATACCGGCCAACTATTGTCGACCTGCTTAGGACCATATAATGTTTGTGTTGCCGTATGAATAAAAAAATCACCAGCCTTTCCAGTGGTCGCATCTGGTACAGCTGCACCATAAATCAGGTTATTACCCGCAGCCGGTGTACCCGGTAAAAAAGCCGTCCAATTGGCATTATCATTCAACTCCCCAGGCAGATCCTTACAAATCAACTGAAAAGTTTTGGCCTTCCCCGTACCATCATCCATTACGGTACACAGCATTCCCGGTTGACGCCTATCAGCACTGATATTATTTCGATCGGCAACCGTAGCTACCTGGTGATGTCCACCTTTAGCATCATTGGTATAGATAATCACTTTCCCTTCTTTAGGAATCAGTGGATTTCCCACAAACTGAGCTTTCGCATCCGTAGGATGAAAGCACCAGGTACTTAAAGCGAGCACCATAAACCTGATTAAATGGCTGCTCCATTTTTGTTTGATTTGCATATCTTTTATTTCTTAATCATTTCTACTGAACCATCTTCTTTAATTTTAAATACCAGCTCATTGCCATAGCTCAGTCCTGCCTGATTGATGACAAAGGCTTTCAGGTAGTAATTCACACCTACCATCAAGCCATCCACCAGCACCTGGCTATCACCGATGTTGGCAGCATTCACCCTTGTATCTGCAAGCGTTGGATTTTCATCTGTGCTCCAACAGATGCCACTTGCTGTTAAAGCTGTTCCACCATTGTTAAGCAATGTTATTCCTACGGTGACTGCTGTTTCATTTTTCGCAGTTACCGTACTGGTATTCAACAATGCCTTTTTCATCGGTCCGTAACTATACCAATCGCTCAGTTTGAAAGGTGCAGTCTTCTTTGCAAGATGACTTTTGCCATTCAATAACGACAGTGAAAATGGCGCTGCACGCTCTGTTGTAGTCAGCTCATTCAGGCCAAGCATATAGTCCGCCACTGTACGCATACTTATCGGTCCGGAGTCTGGCAATGCCGCCATTGTCCAGTCCGCGTAAAGCGTCATAGATTCAGTGATTGCGGCGTCAAAATTAAAAACTGTTTCCATAAGTTGGTCACTAAACCAGGTATAAAAAATCATTCCCGATTTTGTGGTCGTTACTACAGGAATTTTCGCCCCATCTTCTACCTGTATTGGATCTATTGGTGTTCCACCCATCGTCTCAAAAGTGATCGTATGGTATAGATTCTTAACCGTCAGTAAACCAGGCTCAAAAGTAAATTCATAGTTGTCGGCTTGCAGTGTACCCAGGCTCAATGTTAACGGATAATCTCCGGCAGGACTAGTTAGGGTTGCTGTTGTACTGAAAGCTGGCTCTCCCACTAGCGTAGCATCAGCACGAACCGTAGTATCCGTTTCCTCGTATTTAAATCCTTTCATGTGATAAGTAAAAGGCGGATTCTCTTTACCGAAATATTTCACTAATGTATCACCAGTAACCGTCAACATAGCCTTGTTTATTTTAAAAGTTTGTTGCGCTTCGGCAGGTGCAAAAAACGCGTTGCCAGCTTGTGAAACTTTCACAACAACATCACCGGCGCCTTCGATTGTCGCCATGTCTCCATTAAGATCAAGCTTACCATCCAACAACTCAAAAGTTACCGGCAATCCTGAAGAAGCAGTCGCGGTCAATTTGAATGGCTCATCCCCATAATTCTTTTCACCAATAGGCGCAAAAGTGATAGTTTGTGTGGTCTTCTCAATCGTGATTTTCACACTTGCAACTTGTTCTGTGGTATTGAAGGTATTCGGAGATAAAGTTAGTGCAGCAGTAAGCTCTAGCTCACCTATTGCCGCAGCAGTATAGGCCGCCTGATCCCATGTGATGTTTAATACTTCTTTCGACCCGTCATTATACGTTACCTCAATGGATGCCGGCAGACCAAGATTTGCAAATGGCGTTCCGTACTTCACCGTTATTGGTGCCAGATCTGTTACAGAAAGTAGATCTTTCCAGAGGATTAACTTAATTTGTGGTTGCAGATTTGTACCATTCCGTACATCATCAGTCAGCTGTATCTCTCCATTGATCACTTGCGGTGTCAACAATGTTGCATCGTAATTACTTTCCGTCCACAATACCGGCAGATTGGCTGTAGTCTGGTCATCATAGGTTACCATTACAGTTGCTGGCAGGTCAAGCGCAGAGAAAGGCTTGCCATACACATCGATCAGATCAACCAGGCTTTCTATGGCAATCACATTTTTATTGTCAATAATCACTTCCACCTTTGGCGTGATGTCATCAGGATTTTCCGCTTTTCCTTCCATGTCGAGCAGACCGGTAAAGTTGTACGCGCCTGGCGCATTTCCATTAAACAATGGTGATTCCCAGCTAACGGCCACTTTACCTGTTGATCCATCCCTAAAGATGGCATCAAGCTGGGTTCCCAACTGTGCAAGAACTTGTGCTTCTGTGGTACCGAAAGGGAAATGTAAAGGCGTATTCAGCAATATAGAATCCAGCACCAACAGTTTAGGTAATACCGTTATTTTAATGGTTGTTGTTTTATTGTCCTTGTTCTCTTCCGGTGAGTCAGGAACCAATGTACCTGGAAGGATATATTCACCGGCAAGTAGGCCATTATAAGTACTACCATCCCAGTTAACCGGCAAGGCTTCCTGGTCATTATTGTTATAGGTTACCATCACTGTATCTGGTAACATCAACGTTCCAAAAGCTGTACCGTAAGGAACAGTTATAGCCAATGGGTCTGTTACACTTACGATATATCGCTGAGCCACTTTTACATTAACAAAAGCCTTTATTGAATCTGGATTCTCCGTCAGTGCAGGCATAACCACTTCCGAACTAAATTCGTAAGACCCCGGAGTGGTAGAATCGTAGTCTACATTTGCCCATGTGGTTACTGAAAGGCTCATTGTGCTACCGTCATCAAACAAGCCAGTTGCTGTAGCAGGGAATGAAATATCCGCCTGTAATGTTCCATAGCTTACCTCAACGGTATCTCTTGTAATAGATAGCAGTTTCTTAATGCGTTCTGCTACCGTTACCGTAATTACAGGCTGCAAGCCTTTCGGATTGTCAGCATCGTCAGGAACTACTATAGTTCCTTGCAAGGTATATACTCCGGCAACTTTGCCATCATAAGTACCCTTTGCCCAAGTTACCGAAAGTAGTTCTTCTGAGGCATCGTTATAGGTCACTTTTACCGCTTCTGGTAAAGTCAACGCATCGAATTCAGTACCATAATCTACGCTGATTCCTGGCAACGTCTCTATAGTTTCAATTTGCTTTCTATCCACTACCACTACCACTTTTGGCTTCAGGTTGTTGGTATTTAAAATGCCTTGAGGTACAGTAATCGCACCTTCAAAGAGATACTCAGCTGCCGCATCACCATTGTAAATCAGGGATTTAAATAAGTTATCCTGTACCGCAATATCGATCAATGAACCATCATCTAAGGTCGCTTTGCTCATTAGTGGAAACTGTAAACTTTCTAATGAAGTACCAAATTCGACCTTGATGGTATCCGTTCTTAGGGCGACAATTTCCTTCTCTCTTGGTAATACGATTACTACGATCTGTGGATTTACCGGTTTAGGATTCTCTATCTGATCGGTTAGCGTAAAGCTTCCATTAAGTACATAAGATCCGGCAAGGTTTCCGTTATAAGGACTAAGGTCCCAATCTACTCCCAGATCTTCATTGCCCCCATCTACAAACCTGGCACCCAACTGACCTGGCAAGGTAACTGCTTCCGGAGCAGTGCCAAAAACTACCGTTATGGTGTCAGGACTCGTGTAAGTATCGATGAGGTGCTTACCTACAGTTACCATTAACACAGCTTTCACATTCTTCGGATTAAGGATATCTTCAGGAAGCTGCAAGGTACCTTTCAGTTCGTACATACCAGGCACATCATCCATGTAATCCCCCTCTTCCCAGGTCACATTCAGCATACCTGTGCTACCGTTATCATAAGTCACATTCACCTGCACAGGGAATAAAGGTAGTGCGTTGGCAAAGCTGGTCCCGAAAGGCACAAGCACTGTACTTGTAGCAATAGTATCCACTCCAAGTGGTTTTGGACCAACAGTTACCTTAATCGTTGCCATCAGGTTATCCGGATTGTCAATATCATCGGCTGTAACCACCGTGCCCTTGAACTCATATACTCCGGGAAGTTGTGCATTATAAGTCTCAGAACTCCAGATGACACCTTCGGTACCTGCCGATTGATCATTATAAGTCACATTTACATTTTCCGGGAAGGCAATATCTTCCACTGGCGTTCCGTATTTAACGGTGATTGCAGCTGGATTTTGTACGGTGGTTATCTTTTTGTTACCTACTTGTATATTTATTTCTGTTGTTTTGGCGTCTTTATTCACAACACCGGGGATCAGTATTGGATCTCCAATAAAGGTATAAACCTCTGGAACCAATGGATCATAACCTTCGGTATCCCAGGTCATATTCAACATACCCGTACTGCCATCATCATAAGTTACCTGTACTGCTGTCTTCAGTTCTGGAATAGCAGTTAGCAATGTACCATAGCTTACCTTCACAGTATCCAATATGGCAATGCTTACAATATTCTTAGGTTTTGACAGCAGCGTAAGGATCATTTGTGCTTTGATATTGCTCTTATTGTCAATACTTTCATTGTGAAGCAGGGTTCCTGTAAGTGTATAATTACCGCTTTGCAACTTATTGTAGGTCCCTGGTGCCCATTCTACACCTACTGTGTCCTGTGTGCCATCGTCAAAATTAACCTTCACTACTTCTGGCAGGATCACCTCATCAAATGGAGTATCATAAGGCGTACTTGCCGTATATTGTCCCACCACAGAAACGATGTTTTTACGGATGATTACTTTATTATTGGCAAACAACTGCCCTGTATTGGTAACAAGATCACTCAACTGCAGCGTTCCCTTAAGCTCATACTCCGCACCTTTATCTGCGATGTATGGCGACCTGTCCCAACTCACATTCAAGAATCCAGTAGTCTGATCATGATAAGTTACCCTTACTGTAGCAGGCAGTGGTAGGTTTTCAGCAGGTGTATGCAAATCCACGGTAATGTCGGCCAGGTCCTCAACAGCAATGATATTATGCTGTACATACACATCTACACTCGCTTCAAAATCTGCAGGATTAGCATGTTCTTCCTTAATACCCAACGTAGCATATAAACGATATACACCTACCTTAGGATTATAATCACCCTGTTTCCAGGTTAGGTTTAATAGCTCTTTGGTAACCCCGTCATCATAAGTCACCTGTGCTTGTCTAGGCAATAATGGCAATACCTCGCTGTATGGCGTACCCGACAATACCTTTACTGGCGGAAGTTCTGCTACAGCAATGATATATGGATAGATCGGTGTGATGACTGCAACCTTCGCTGTTGCGGTTAGGTTATTTCTATTCACATCTGGGTTCGGAACGATTAAGGTCCCAATGAGTTCATAAATACCTTCCACATTACCGTCGTAGTTACCAGGCAACCAGGTTACAGGGAATCGGGCATGACTGTTATCACTCATCACTACTTCCACCTGTGTCACCAGGTTTAACTGGTCAAATGGAGTTCCTGTATCTTTCTTAACCGGTACAGGATAAGGTTTCAATACCTGAATGATATAGGCAAGACGTGGATTCACTTTTATCTTTACTTTCAGTGAGCCACAAACATCAGCACCCTGAACAGCCAGTGTAAATTCGTAGTCTCCCGCCACTGTTGGCTCACCAGAAATCAGGCCGTTGCTGCTTAAGCCTAATCCGTCAGGCAATAACCCTTGACTTACCGTATAAGTATATGCTCCTCCTTCTGCCAGTTGAATCTGATGGCTATAATTTGTCCATTGATCCGCAGCCGGAAGTTGCTGTTCTGCATTTTCAAGATATATACCCTGGAACTCATAAGCACCAAGATCAACTGTTGTATGTTTGATCCTATCTTCGCCAGCAAGATCTTTAGTGGTTCCTGTAATCTTTGTATTGTCACCCATATTGATTACTGGCGAACAAGGTGCCAGCGATAGGTCGTCTGCAGCAGCATTTGCCAACTGAGGATCCTTAGTCAAAATGGTAGTTCCGGTTACATATCCGTTTTGCACTGTACTTGTGGAAATAAGGATTCCAGCATTCATCTGATCCGGCACTGCATTTCCACGTGTGTTGCCCCAGAAAATACTGTTGGCAACATTTACTGTTCCCGTATTGCGATACAAGGCACCGCCATATTTGGTGGTTGTAGAAGCGTTGATATAAGCAGAAGTGTTGTTGCTAAAGGTCGCGTTTACGATATTCGTCGTTCCTGTATAATGGTAATAAGCACCACCATAATAACCATTCACCGTGGTTCTGTTTCTGCTGAAAGCCCCATTAATCAAGTTAAAAGTACCTGTGAAATGGTAAATGGCACCACCATGCTGTGCAGAAGTATTGCCCACAAACAATGCATTCGTAATGGTAGGTTTTCCGTTGGTTGCATTATAGAATCCACCACCGGTTGCTGTTGCAGTATTGTTCTTGAACACGACATCCTTCATGTCCAGGGCGGCAGTAATATGGTACATTCCTCCACCCTGACTACCTTTATTACCAATGAATTTTACGTTTTTAAAAGCAGCTGCAGCATTGTTGTAAAGTCCACCACCCAACTGCACTACAGTATTATTTTCAAGGATAATGTTGCTAAAGGTAGCTGTTCCACTATTGAAGATTCCGCCCCCACTATAATAAGCATAGTTGTTTTTAACCCATAGGTTTTTAAAGATGACTTTTCCGAGCGCATTGTAAATGCCACCACCATTGTATGGGTCAGCTGTGCTACTTCCGTTGGCTGATTTACCACCACTGATTGTAAATCCGTCCAATACGGTGGCATCGGTTAAGGCCAGCCTATTGAAAACTACGTGGTAGCTTCGGTTTGCTCCATCAAGGATAGTTTGGTTAGTCGTCATGATGGCCGTTGAATCTCTGTCTGCAAGTTCCTTTTCTGTTGCTGCAAAACCACCGTAAATCTTAACACCTTCTTTCAACGTGAAATAGTTGTTCACTTTCAAACCTGGCGTGTAAGTCCCTTTCGCTACGAAGATCGTATCTCCTGTCATAGCAGAACTTATTCCTTTTTGCAAGTCCAGGAATGCATGATCCCAGCTTGCACTGTTGTTCATCCCCGAGGTTGCCGCCTGGTTTACATAAATTCTTACTTTTCCAGTCCCCATTTTCACTTCAAAAGTGTACAGTCGGTTTCCACACAAACTACCATCGCTGGCCGTGATGTTGAAAGTATACAGACCTGCATTGATTGGTCTGCCACTCAATCTTCCCGAAGGACTCAAGAGCAGTCCGTCTGGCAATGAACCATAACTCACCGCATAGGTATAACTTCCATATCCGCCTGAAGAAACCATCTGGTGTTCATAAAGTACCCCTCTTAAACCTTCCGGCAATACTGCTGGACCAACATTGATCCGGTCTTGCTGATTTTCGAAGGCACCCATATCCACGACTTCCGTTTTGATCCTCGGCTGTCCGGCCATATCTTTTAGGATACCCACAGAAAGAGCATTATCACCCATATTGATAGCTGGAGAACATGCTGATAACGAAAGATCGTCTTCATTAGCCAGGTTAAACAGTGGGTCTTTATCAACGATTACTTTTCCTGCTGCGTATCCGCCACGAATCAGCGAGTTCACAGGTTTGATATTCAGGTTAAGCTCATCTGCTACGCCATTACCACGTTGGTTAGCCCAGACTATACTGTTGTGCAGATTTAATGTTCCTGCATTTTTATAAATGGCACCACCATATTTATTTATTGTAGCATTTACATAAGCAATACTGTTGTTGCTCATGCTCACGTTAACCAATGTTGAAGTTGAGGTATACTGGTAGAATGCTCCTCCAAAATAAGCACCTGTACCAGTTACCTTATTGCGACTGAACTCAGCATTATTGATGGTTAAAGTTGATGCCCATTGGTATAAACCACCACCGTGTTGAGTAGCCGTATTCCCTGTAAAAATGGCATTATTCAAGGTCACCTTACCCGAGTAGCTGTAAAAACCCCCACCTAGTGTTGCCTTGTTGTCTTTAAATGTTATATCATTGATGGTAACTGTTGCTGAGCCCTGGTACATACCACCACCATAAGCAGCGGTATTGTTGATGAACTCGAGTTGTCGGAAGGTTGCCGCTCCGATGTTGTATAAACCACCACCGTAACGATAGGATCCAGAACTGTTAAGCGTACCATTGTTCTCAAAAATAACGTTACTGATAACACTTGTTCCACCATTGTACATCCCACCACCATAAGTATTGGAATTGTTATTTTTAATCCAGAGGTGATTGAATGTTGCCGCTCCGACCCGGTTGTAAATACCAGCACCGATATAAGGCTCGCCAGTGCTTGTGCCTGAAGGCACCGAGCGACCGCCACTGATACTGAATCCATCGAGCACTGTAGCAGCAGTCAGCACATTGTAGTTGTACACTACGTGTCTGCTGTTATTGTTACCCGTCAGGATCGTTTCGTTAACCGTTCTTACTTTCAAAGAATCTCTTTCAGCAAGTGTAGACTCTGTAGCGCCAAAACCGCCATACATTTTCACCCCTTCTTTTAAAGTGAAGTAAGAAGTTACCAATGTTCCCGGACTGTAAGTTCCTTTTGCTACCCAGATCTGGTCTCCTGCTAAGGATACCTTTAATGCACTTTGCAAGTCGAGGTAAGCATTATCCCAGGTACTACCATTGTTCTGGCCGGCTGTTGCTGCCTGGTTTACCAGGATGCGAACCACACCTGTACCTGCTACTACGTCCATATTGTAAACGCGGTTACCACACATGGTTCCATCGCTTACATTGATCACAAAAGTATATTTACCAATCACAATTGGATTACCAGTGATCATCCCTGAAGCATCCATCGACAATCCATCAGGAAGCTTACCAGAGATTAGTTTATAAGTATAAGTACCTGTTCCGCCAACGCTTTGCAACTGCTGATTGAATGCTGCACCACGAGGGATTTGAGGCAAAGTTTCTGGGTTTAAAGTGATCACATCTGATTGGTATTCTATAGCCCCCAGATCAATTACTGCGGCCTTAATTCTTGGATTTCCAAGTCTATCTACCGTGCCCGCAGGCGCCAGGTTATTGTCACCAGTATTGATTGCCGGAGAACATCCTATAAGCGCCAGGTCATCGCCATCAGCATTCGCAAAAGCAGGATTAGCATCTACGATATTTAATCCTGTCGTGTAACCACCACTGATCAATGAGTTAGTTGCCTTGATGTTCAGGTTCAACTGATCCGGCACTCCTTCTCCACGGGTATTCCCCCAAAGAATACTGTTATTTAAGGTTACCGTTCCCGAATTACGATACAATCCACCACCATAATTTACAGTTCCGATTTTATAATATCCGATACTGTTTTTACTAAAGCTAGTGTTGGTTAAAGTGGCTGTTCCAGTGTAGATAAACACTGCGCCACCATAATAAGCTGCTGAACTGTTGATTTTATTACGACTAAAACTGGTGTTACTGATTTTCAGCGTAGCACTACTCCAGATCGAACCACCATGCTGTCCGGAAATATTATTCTGGAATGTGGCCCGGTCGATGTTTAACACGCCCCCCGCATAGATTGCTCCACCTGACGCCGTAGCAATGTTATCTTTAAAGCTAATGTTAGTCAGGTTTGCTGTACCACTTGCAAGGTATAAAGCACCACCCGTAGTTGCCTTACTCCCACTGAAGCTGGCATTACTCAGATTGGTCACCGCACTAGAATTTACATAGATGGCTCCCCCTTGTCCATTGGTTATTGTATTACTTTCGAACCTAATGTCGTTCAGGTCGGAAACACCGGTACTAAACATCGCTGCTCCATATCCCGGATAGCTAGAACTCTCAATGATTCTGTTGTTTTCGAATACCCCTTTATTTAGCTTGAATCCTTTTACGTTATATACGGCAGCACCACGTGCATAATAACCAGTAGATCTGTTGTTGCTGAAGATCACATCGGTATAGCTGGCATCACCATTGTGATATAATCCAGCTCCATATACACCCAGGTTATTTTTGATCCAGAGCTTACGGAAAACGGCTGCTCCCAGTGAATTGTAAATACCACCTCCATAAAAATTAATGCTGTTGTTAGAGGTATTAACTGCCGACCCTCCCCCTTGTATACTGAAACCATCCAATACCGTTGCATTAGTAAGCGCTGCAGCATTATATACGACGTGGTAACTTGCAACACCCTGACTACCATCAAGGATGGCTTCGTTATCGGTTCTAATCTTCAGCGTATCCCGCTCGTCGATTGTACTTTCTGTTCCTGCAAATCCACCGTATAACTTCAGGCCTTCTTTTAACTTGAAAGTAGATGCTGCCAGCGGGCCGGCGGAATAAGTTCCTTTGGCCACCCAGATTTCATCTCCTGCACCAGCAAGCTCCATTGCCGTTTGTAAATCTTTGAAAGCATTTGTCCAATCGCTACCATTGTTAGCACCTGTAGCAGCTTGACGCACGTACATTCTCCCTGTACCATTTTGTACGGTTACTTTATACTGTCGGTTACCACTTAGGTTTCCATCTGTAGCTCCAACCACAAAGGTATAAGTGCCTACAATATTTGGTACGCCGGTTAGCTTTCCATCGGTAGTTAACAATACACCTGGTGGCAGTTTTCCTGCCTGAAGACTCCAGGTAACTGGTAGACTTGTTCCGGTGTAGCTGAAAGACAGATTTAGGAAAGTTCCTCTGGTGATGGCTTCAATCTTTTCCGGATTGATGATCAATCTATCAGTACTTTCATTTTCATAAGCACCCAGATCGATCGTATTGTTGATCACCCTGGCTTTACCGGCAAGATCTTTATCATAAGCCTGCCAGCTGTTTTCGCCACCATCAATCGCTAAGGAACCTCCTTGCAACTGCAGGTTATCGGCCGCTGCATCCAGAAATAAAGGATCGCCAATTTTAACATCTGTACCAGTGGCATAATCTTGCTGAATGATGGTGTTCCCCACGATCACCCCAACATTGAGCTGATCTGCAATTGTTCCCATACGGGTATTGCCCCAGAGGATGCTATTGTGTAGGGTTACTGTTCCTGTATTGCGGTACAATGCGCCGCCATAACTTAGGGTTGCTGTACCTTTGGCATAGCCAATATTATTTTTGCTGAAACTGGTATTGTTGATCAGTACATCGTTAGCGTTAATGTAGATGGCACCACCATAATAAGCAGCCGTTGAAGTGATCTCATTGCGACTAAAAATACTGTTGTCAATTTTCAGGTTACTGTTTGACCAGATGGCTCCACCATGCTGTGCTGCCGTATTGTGAATAAAGGCAGCACGGTTGAGCATCAATACACCACTAGCATAAATGGCACCACCTGCCGCAGTAGCCGTATTATCGGTGAAAGTTACTTCTTCCAATACTGGAGTTCCGCTGGCAATAAACAGGGCTCCCCCGGTTGTTGCTTTGTTTCCGGTAAAAGTTCCTTTCTTGATTTTGATCACTGCGCTGGAATTGCTATAAATCGCAGCTCCCTGCCCGTTAAGGATACTATTGTTTTTAAATTCTACTTCGGAAAGATCCAACATTCCGGTAGAAAATATACCCGCTCCATACCCCGGATAACTGCTGGATTCTAAAATTTTATTGTTTTCAAATACGCCTTTGCTCAGGTTAAATCCTTTCGCATTGTAAACAGCCGCTCCCCTGGCACTTGTTCCCTTTGCCTGGTTGTTGCTAAACTGGATATTTGTATATACAGCATCCCCATTGTGGTAAATACCAGCACCATAAGTTCCACTATTGTTCTTTATCCAAAGGTTACTAAACTGTACCGCGCCCAGGTTGTTGTAGATACCACCACCCTGATAGTTGCTACCACTCATGAGTGTTGCATTACCCCCTTGAATACTAAATCCATCCAGAACCGTAGCTGAAGTTAATGCCAATGCGTTAGATACCACATGGTAACTGGCTATCCCCTGACTACCATCTAGAATTGTTTCATTTGCCGTACGCAATGTGGCCATGTCCCGATCTGCCAGTGCAGCCTCTGTTCCGGCAAAACCACCATACATTTTTACTCCTTCTTTTAATTTAAAGGTTGAAGCTGCCAATGGTCCCGTGTAATAAGTACCCTTTGCCACCCAGATTTCGTCGCCCGCTCCTGCAAGCTCTAATGCTGGTTGTATATCTATAAAGGCATTTGCCCAGTTGCTACCATTATTATCACCTGTAGCTGCACGGTCAACAAACAACCTGCTTATGCCGTTTTGTACCGTTACAGTGTATTGTTTGCTTCCTAGAATTTGTCCATCAGTAACCCCAATAACAAAGGTATATGTGCCCACAACCGTAGGTACTCCTCTTAATTTCCCATCTGCGGAGAAGGTAAGACCTACTGGTAGTTTACCTGTCTGCAAAGTCCAGCTAACTGGTAATGTAGTTCCGGTAGCAAGCAATTGCAGGTTCAACGCAGTTCCTCTTGGAATCGAATTGATCACCGCAGGGCTGATCATCAGTCGGCCATTGCCATCCTGCTCATAAGCACCCAAATCAATCGTTCCATTCACTACCCTTGGATTGCCTGAAAGATCCTTATCAAAAACCTGCAAGTTGTTCTCACCTGCATCAATTGCCAATGAACCTCCTTTTAGCTTCAGGTTATCGGCAGCTGCATTTTCAAACATCGGATCTCCAATTTTAATATCAGTTCCTGTAGCATAGCCATTCTGTACAATAGAAGTACCTACGACAATACCCGCGTTTATCTGATCAGGAACATCATTCCCACGTTTATTGCCCCAGAAAATACTGTTGTTAATGGTCGCAGTGCCAGAAGAACGATATATAGCGCCACCATAACTTAAGGTTGCTGTTCCTTTATTGTAAGCAATGCTATTGTTGCTGAAACTGGTATTATTGATCAGTGCATTTCCTGAATTTAAGAAAATAGCAGCTCCATAGTACCCTGCAGTAGAAGTTACATTGTTTCTGCTAAAGATCGTATTGTCGATTTTCAGCGTGCTGGCCGACCATAAGGCCGCACCATGTTGTACTGATGAGTTGTTAATGAAAGAGCCTCTGTTTATGTTGACTACTCCAGCAGCATATACTGCTCCGGCTGAGGCGGTAGCTACATTGTTATTGAATTGTACATCTGTAAAAGTAGTGGTTCCATTGGCCAGGAATATTGCGCCACCCGTAGTTGCTCTGTTTCCTGTAAATTCAGTTTTACTAATATCGACGACTGCACCTGAGTTGGAATAAATCGCTCCTCCCTGTCCATTGCTGATGATGTTATTTTCGAATTTCACCTCGCTAAGCGTCAGTGGACCAGAATTGAATATTGCTGCTCCATAAGCCGTACCTTCTAATAACTGGTTATTCTGGAAAACACCTTTTGTTAATTTAAAACCACTTTGATTGTAGACTGCCGCACCTCTGGCATTTGTTCCTTTAGACTGGTTATTACTAAAAATGATGTCTGTGTACGTCGCATTTCCGCTATGAAATAAACCACCACCATAGGCAGCAATATTGTTTTTGATCCATAAATGGTTGAAAACAACTGCACCATTCGTATTGTAAATACCCCCGCCATAATAACTGGCTCCGGTACTATTGATGGCTGCTTTCCCGTTCTGTATACTAAAACCATCCAATACAGTAGCGCTGCTTAATGCCGCTGTATTGTAAATCACGTGGTAACTCGGGGTACCTTGACTACCATCAAGGATAGTTTCATTTGTGGTACGTATGTTAGCTATGTTCCTTTCAGCAAGGAGTGCTTCTGTTCCGGCAAAACCGCCATACATCTTAACACCTTCCTTTAAAGTAAAATAAGAGCTAGCTAATGGTCCGGTATAATAAGTTCCTTTGGCTACCCAAATTTCATCTCCGGCTTTGCTCTGTGTTAATGCGATCTGAAGATCTATGAAGGCATCTGTCCAATTGCTACCATTGTTATTTCCAGTAGCGGCCTGTCTCACATACAGTCGCGATGGGCCATCGGTAATCACGGCATTAAATTGCTTACTGCCTACTAGCGTACCATCCGTAACCGATATTACAAAAGTGTATGTGCCTGGTACGGTTGGACGTCCTGTAATTAACCCATCCGCAGTTAATACCAAACCTGTTGGCAATGTACCCGACTGCAATGTCCAGGTATAATTTCCAGCACCGCCCGTAACGCTCATCTGGAAATTAGGATCCAGTCCACGTACAGATGATGGGAACACAGTAGGCTGAATTTTCAATCCATTACCACCCAAACTCTCATAAGCGCCAAAGTCGATGATGTCATTGGTGATCCTTGGATTTCCGGCAAGATCCAGACTAGTGGTATTACTTGAATTATCACCCGCATCAATTGCTGGTGATCCACCTTTTAACTGCAAATCATCCTGTGTGGCATTATTAAACAAAGGATTACCGATTAGGATATTTGTGCCTGTTGCATAACCGCCCTGAACGATCGAGTTACGCACAGTCTGTCCAGCGGTAAGCTGATCCGGAACATTATTACCACGAGTATTGCCCCAGAAGATACCGTTGTTCACTGTCACCACACCTGCCGAACGGTATAGTCCCGCACCACCAATCGTAGTGGCATGCGTAAAGGCAATCTTATTCTCACTAAAAGTAACATTGTTTAGGTTGGTTGTAGCTGCTGAGAACATACCTCCGCCATAGTAAGCACCTGCTGTTGTGACTGCATTTCTGCTGAAGATCACGTTGCTCAGATTTGCTGTTCCAGAAGTGTTATACATACCCCCAGCCTGCTGACCGGCAGTGTTGGCAATGAATGATCCCCGATCGATATTCAGTACACCACCACTTTGAGAAAGACCTCCAGAATTTAGTTTAGCAGTATTTCCGCGGAAAATCACATCCGTCATCGTAACGTTAGCATTGAGGTTAAAGAAACCACCACCTACGGAATTGGCCTCATTTCCTTCGAACAAGATTTTATCATAAACGGCCGTTCCCATATTATAGATACCGGCACCTCTTTCTGCTTTGTTATTGATGACCCGCAGGTTGCTGAAAATAGCTTTTACTACTGCATAATTGTAAATACCTGCTCCACGATTGTTATCTGAGTCAGTACCAGCAAGGCCCTGTCCACCGCTGATGGTAAAACCATCTAGTAAAGTGGTATTGCTCAATGCAATGTTATTAAATACAACGTGTCTGCTTGCTACACCCTGGCTCCCGTCCAATATGGTTTGGTTGTTGGTGTGCATTTCTGGGAATGCTCTGTCGTTAAGTGTTGTTTCTGTTCCGGCGAAACCTCCGTATATTTTGACACCCTCTTTCATGGTAAACCAGCTGGTGGCGAGTAATCCAGGGCTATAAGTTCCTTTAGCTACCCAGATCTGATCACCTGTGATTGCTTTGGTAATGGCAAGCTTTAGATCGGTATATCCATGTTCCCAACTGCTACCATCATTCCTACCAGATACTGCAGCAACATTAACGAATAGCTGTGTTGCCACCTGATTTACCAACAAGGTATATTGTCTTCGGCCAATAAGTGAACCATCGGTAACACCTACTACAAAAGTAAATGTTCCGGCTTCTAATGGCCTTCCTTTGAGTATGCCATTGGCTTCCAGTCCAAGTCCAAGTGGTAATGTCCCTGAAGTGATACTCCATACCAAATTGCCACCACCTGCAGACACCGTAAGTGGCACATTCATCAAGTCACCACGACTATAAGCCTGTAATGTTGCCGGACTGATGATCAGACTCGCAGTACCTTGATTCTCGAAGGCGCCCATATCGACTATATCATTATAGATCCTTAGATTTCCTTCCACATCAGTTGCTCCGCTCACCTTCGCATTATCCCCCATATCGATTGCTGGCGATCCACCTCTTAAGCGAAGGTTATCTGCCGCCGCATCCGTAAAGAGCGGATTGCCAATGGCGATATTTGTTCCTCCGGCAATACCATTCTGTACAATACTCTTGTCAATGGTCACTACCCCCATGATCTGATCGGCTACACCATCTGCACGCGTATTACCCCAAAAGATACTATTGTTGATGCTAACTGTACCAGCCGAACGAAATAAAGCACCCCCACCCGCAGCAGTACGGGAAATGCTATTGTTACTGAAAGTTACATTCGTCAGCGTAGCTGTGGTACCGGCAAACATGGCTCCGCCGTAGGCAGCGGCAGTAGGAGCCGCAACAATGCGATTACGACTGAATACAACGTTATTTAACCTGGTGACCGCTGAAGTATATAATGCACCACCACTCTGCGTAGATTCGTTGTCGATAAAATATACACGTTCAAAGAGCGGTGTACCAGCTGAGGTAACCGCCCCTCCCATACCCCTTGAGCGATTTGATTTAAAGGTAACATCAGTAAATTCAGGTGAACCCGTATTGTTATATACGGCGCCACCGTTAAGGGCTTGGTTTCCTATAAAAGTAGTATTGGAAATTTTAACAGGTAAACTGGTATTGCTGTATAAAGCCCCGCCATAGGCATAACCTGTTCCATTGGTAATGTTATCTTTAAAAGTACTATTGCTGATCAACGCGGTTCCGCTATTGAAAATACCAGCACCATAATTGCTGGATCCTGCAATAGTACTATTTCCTTCAAAAAGCACCTTATCAACGGTAATACCGCCAGTGTGGTTATAAAGAGCAGCACCGCGGCCAAGGTTACCAGTAGCACTATTGGCGATAAATTTAGTATTGGTAAAAGTTGCAACTCCAGAAAGCACAAAAGCCCCGCCACCAAAAAGACCACTATTATCAGTTAGGATGAGATTGTTAAATATTGGTCGACCCAGACTGGTATAAATACCACCACCGTAATAGTTTGCACTCAAGTCTCCAACACTAGGGTAACCGGTACTCGTAGTGGTTTGAGTGCGTCCACCAGAAATCGTAAATCCATCAAGGATGGTCTCCGAAGTAACGGCAGTTGTACTAGATACCACATGGTAGCTCGCCACCCCCTGACTTCCGTCGAGGATACTTTTATTAATTGTATGTATAAGACTGGTATCTCTTGCTGCAAGGTTTTCTTCGGTACCAGCAAAACCACCATAAACCTTTACATTTTCCTTCATGGCAAACGTAGACGTAGCCAACAATCCAGGACTATAATTCCCTTTGGCTACCCAGATCTGATCTCCGGCAGTCGACTGTCCCAATGCAAGTTGCAAATCTGTAAATGCATTTGACCAACTGCTGCCATCCTTACGCCCGGCAGTTGCTCCTTCACTTACATAGATGTTGGTTGATCCTGCGCTAACCACGACGTTAAATTGTTTTGTTCCGGCAAACTCTCCATCGGTAACGGATACGACGAAAGTATAACTTCCGACATACATTGTTCTTCCAGAAAGAAGTCCAGTTGAACTAAAACTAAGTCCTGTAGGTAAAGTCCCTGAAGAAATGCTCCAGGTTAGAGAGCTGCCACCACCGGAAGCGGTAAACTGTGTATTTATATTCGTACCGCGGACAAAGGCGGGTAAAGATGCAGGAAGAATCAAAAGACTCTCGCCCCCTTGATTTTCATAGGCACCAAGATCGACGATTCCGTTTACTACCCTTGGCAAATTGGCCAGATCGACTGCGGTACCACTTGCTGAATTGTCACCTACATCTATTGCTGCTGATCCACCTTTAATTTTAAGGTTGTTTGTAGCAGCATCGGTAAACAAGGGATTTCCAATAGAGATCTTTGTTCCCCCGGCGTAACCATTTTCAACAATACTATTGGCAACTGTTACTACACCAGTTATCTGATCAGACAAACCATTGCCTCTTTTATTTCCCCAGAAAATACTATTGTAAATAGATGCAGAACCACTGCGGAGATAGAAGCCGGCACCTGCATTAGTAGTTGCATGTATATAAGCACTCGTATTGTTGCTGAAAGTAGTATTGCTGAGCACTGATGCACCTGCATAATTGTACATTCCCACGCCAAAACCTACCGCAGAATTTGTGCTGATCTTATTTTGACTAAACACCACATTGTCGAGTCTTGCAGTTCCGTTGTTATAGAGCCCTGCACCATATTGGGCAGATGTGTTGCCGATAAAAGAAACTCTGTTTAAAGTTAGTGTTCCTGCGCTATTCATTCCGGCACCAGTTGTGGTGGCCGTATTGTCTTTAAAGATCAGATCTTCTCCGTTAAGACCTGTAACAGTAAATAGTCCACCACCATTCCCTATTACAGCATTCCCTTCGAATAAGCTCCTTTTAAGGTTCAACATTCCAACGCTATGATATAAACCAGCTCCTGAGGTGATTGCTTTGTTTCTTAAGAAACTTAAATTTTCTGCAGTCAGGTTGGCAATGGCATTATACATACCTCCACCCAGGGTAGCTTCATTTTCTACAAAAGTCAGGTTACGCAGGATCACAAACGCATTTTGGTTGTATAAACCACCACCATATCCTAATCCGCGGGTCACCATATTTTTCTCTATACGGATATTTTCAAAGGTAGCTGGACCGTTATTGTAAATACCTGCACCATACCTATCCGCATAATTGTTCTTTACCCATAAATTTCTAAATACCGCCTCACCTGCATTGTTATAGATACCCGCGGCACTATTTGTAATAGAGGTCGACCCTGTTGCCGTTCTACCACCAGTGATACTGAATCCATCTACAACAGTTTCATTTGTCGATGATTCGACGTTGGTGACTACGTGATTGCTGATGCCATTTCCTGAAAGAATGGTTTCATTAACCGCATATAACTTATTGGCATCTGCCACCCTTTCCGTCAATTCATTTTCTGTTCCGGCAAATCCACCATACCATTTTACCCCCGACTTCATCGTGAATGTATGGGCAGCAGTAGTTCCCGGTAAGTAGGTACCTTTTGCAACCCAGATTTCATCCCCAGCAACTACATAATTACTCAATGTCGATTGCAGATCGGTAAAGGCATCTGTCCAGCTGGCACCTGTTGCTTTCCCTGTTGCATTTTGTTTCACATAGAAACGTGCTGGTCCTGGCACTGCATCAATGCTGAACTGTTTACTGCCAATAAGCATAGCGTTGGTTACCGAAATCACGAAAGTATCGCCACCCGGAGTGCCCTTCATCACACGACCATAAATCCGTCCAGCAGGACTGATCGATAATCCAAGTGGCAATTCTCCGGTTAAAATACTCCAGGTAAAAGGCCCCGTTCCTCCGGTTGCAGTCATCTGAATATCGACCAATGCCCCCCGGGTAATTGTTCCAAGCGTTGTCGGGGCAATTTTGAGGGAAGCCCCGCCTTGATTTTCATAGGCACCATGATCAACAATTGAATTGTAAATCCTCGGGTTGCCATCGATATCTTTAGTTGTTCCTACAACAGCGTTGTTTCCTTTATCTATAGCGAGCGATCCGGTTCTTAAGATAAGGTTGTCATTATCGGGATCAGTAAATAGAGGATCGCCTACCAGTACAGCTGATCCAGTGGCGAACCCTTCTTCGATGGTACTATTGGCTACTGAAATTCCTGCGGTGTTCAGCTGATCTGCCACACCACCGCCACGAGTATTACCCCATAAAATACTATTGGTCACATTTACTGTACCCGCCGCGCGGTACAAGCCAGCACCACTAAGCACTGCCACTCGCCCTACAGTATTCTTACTGAAAGTAGCATTAACGATATTTGTCGAGGTAGCACTACCTGCATATACACCACCACCATAATAGTTACTTGTTGAAGTTACGGCATTACGACTAAATGCCACATTGGTTAAAGTAGTCGAGCCCGTACTATTCATAAAAATACCACCCCCATGCTGTACAGCAATATTATCAACAAACAAACCGCGGTCAATATTCAATATTCCTGTACCTGAAATCCCGGCACCGGTTGTATTTGATCTGTTTGAACGGAAGACAACATCCGTCAGTGTAGCCGAACCGGTTGTATTAAAACCTCCACCAGCCGCTGTCGCTGTATTATTTTCAAACACGCCATTGTTCAGGATAAAACCCGTACCTGTATTTACCAGCCCAGCACCAATGGACGTTGTACTGTTGTTCTCAAAAACAACGTTGTTCATCGTTACGTTGTTACTAACATTGTACATTCCACCACCCTGAGCCGCCTGGTTACCACGGAAGGTTACATTGTTTATTATTGCATTTGCTCCGCCATTATAAAATCCTCCCCCATTCCTGGTAGAAAGTGTAGCCGTATTTCCTTCAAAAAGAATGTTATCCAATTTGATAGCTATAGCCGTATTGTACATTCCAGCACCTAGTGTAGCACCTGTATTATCTTTTATGATCAGGTTTTTGTAGGTCCCATTTACCGCAGCTGTAAGACTGTATATCCCGGCACCATAAATAGCAGTGACTGTAGTATTTCCTCCCGAAACGGTAAAACCATCCAGAAGTGTTTCCACAGACATTAAAGTCGTGCTAGAAACCACGTGCTTGTTTATTGAGGAACCATGAAGTTCTGCATTGTTAAGTGTAAACTTCCCATTCGCGTCTGCAATACGCTGCGAAAGCAATGTTTCTGTTCCGGCGAAACCACCATAAAGCTTCACACCCGATACCATGTTAAAGGTTGAATCGACGTGACCAGCAGGCGTATAGACTCCTTTTGCTACCCAGATCTCATCCCCATCTTTGGCCATTCCCAATGCCGATTGTAATCTTGTTAATCCGTTTGTCCAGTCGGCACCATTATTGGCACCAGTGGCATTCCCTTTAACATGCCAGCGAGTAGCTCCATCGTTAACCTGTAAATTATACTGCCTTGTTGCCATTGTTCCATTCTGCGTGGCCTTGATCACAAACGTATAAGCACCTGAATACATCGGCACACCGCTAAGGATTCCAGTTTGTTTGTTAAAGAGCATCCCCAATGGAACAGTACCATTCGTAAGGTCCCAAGTGATAGCGCCCGTAGCAACAGAAGTACTAAATTGCTGACTATAGGCTGTTCCTCTGCGCGCTACTGCTAAAGTAGCCGGTTGGACCGTCAGCGATCCAGCACTTGCATTTGGATTTTCATAAGCACCCAAATCGACAATACTATAGATAATCCTTGTATTTCCAGCCAGGTCATTCGCTGTACCTACATAAGCATTATTTCCGGCATTGATGGCCACAGAACCATTTTTTAAACGTAGGTCATGTGTTAATGCATTTTCAAATTCCGGATTACCGATCAGGTTATTTGTACCATAAATATAATTATCCTGAATCAGGTTATTGGCCAGATTAGTGGCTGTTCCACCAATCTGATCGGCCACATCATTACCCCGCTTATTACCCCAGAAAATACTGTTATAAACACCGAATGCTGCGGGAGCGGCATACAAACCGGCTCCAATGGTTGTGGTCCCCGTAACAGTATAATTCGTTATGTTGTTGCTGAAAGTACAGTTGGTAATCGTTCCGGCACCATTAAAGTACATCCCTGCACCATTTGTAGCTGTGGCTGCTGTTGCTCCGGTTATGCTATTTGCACTGAATATAGAGTTAGTGACTGTTATGGTGCCGGTACCATAAATTCCAGCACCAGTACCTGTAGTCGTATTTTTTAGGAAAGATGCCTGGTTGATATTAATTGTGCCAGCATTATGAAGTCCAGCTCCATTTGTTGCGACGTTCTCTTCAAATGTTGCTTTAGTAATGGCTACCCCTGCGACGTTGTTCCACATCCCGCCTCCATTTATTGCCTGGTTCCCCTTAAAGTCAACATCATTCAGTTGCAAATTAGCGCCAGTATTGTAAAGTCCCCCTCCGTTCCTGGTAGTACCAGTCGACAACACATTGTTTTCAAAGGAAACATTCTTTAGACGAATCGCTGTTGAAGCATTGTACATTCCGGCTCCATAGGTGTTCGCATTGTTATTTTTGATGATCAGATTGCTATAGGTTCCATTTACGGCAACCGTATTGATATAAATACCGCCTCCGTAACTTTTCACACCCGCTTGCACAGCATTCCCTGCAGTAATCGTGAAACCATCCAGTGTTGATTCCGGTGTTAAAGCAGCAATGCTGTTCACCACATGGACGTTTACATAGTTACCACTCAGAATCGTCTCATTCGTAGTATATTTCCCCTTTGCATCCGCCACTCGCTGGCTCAGCGCCGTTTCCGTTCCGGCAAAACCTCCGTAAATTTTGACACCAGAAACCATATTGAAAGTAGAGTCTATATGTTGCACAGGAGAGTAGGTTCCTTTAGCGACCCAGATTTCATCTCCACTTTTTGCCATCTCGATAGCAGTCTGTAATCTAACGTAAGCATCAGCCCAATTCGCTCCCGAGTTATCCCCAGTAGTTGATGCTGCGCGCACATGTAGTCTGGCAGGAGCATTATTTACGTTGATCGTATACTGCCTACTGGTGGTTTGCCCGCCCTGAGTAGCCTTCACTACAAAGGTATAGTCGTCGTTCACCATTGCAATTCCACTTAATAAACCGGTCTGTGCATTCAGTTTAATTCCCGGAGGCAGACTCCCATAAGTTACCTGAAAGCTTGCAGCCCCGGATCCATTTGTGCTTAACTGTAATTGATATGGAATACCACGGGTAACATTACCAATAGCTGAAGGCTGAAGTACAATGGACGCCGGAGCCCCTATTGGATGTTCATAAGCACCAAGATCGACCGCAGCATTGACAATCCTTGTATTTCCTGCTGCATCCATCCCCCCTACTACCTGGGAATTTATTCCCGCATTGATGGCTATAGATCCATTCTTTAGTCTCAGGTTATGAGTTAAAGCGTTTTCAAATTCAGGATTTCCGATAATTGTGTTTTCCGAATTATTTAGCCCCCCCTGGATGAGGTTATAGTAAAGGCCAAACTTAAAAGTGGTATTAAGCTGATCAGGTACATCTCCACCCCGTCTATTGTTCCAAAAAACACTATTGTAAATATTTAATGCGACAACTCCTGAATACAATCCTGCTCCGTAAGTATTTACATTTTCAATAGCATAGCCAATTGTGTTATTGCTGAAAGTACAATTGTAGATATTTCCTGATCCTGAGATAAAATTCAATCCCGCTCCAAGATAACCAACATTTGCACCAGTCACTACATTTTGACTGAATACACTATTACTCAATACAATACCTGTTCCGGTAACACTATACATTCCAGCACCTCGTTGGCCGGCATAATTACCAATAAAGGAAGCTCTATTGATTGTTAGATTACTTCCGGAGTTAAATAATCCACCACCATTGGTAGTCACACTGTGACCTTCAAAGCTAACATCGGTCATTGTCACACCGGCCACAGTATTGTTAAATCCACCACCCGTACCAGCGCCTGTATTGTTTTTAAAAATAATCTTTTCAAATGTTGCGGATGCTCCCGCATTATAAATACCTGCTCCGGCAGTTACACTCCGAAGATTGTTATTCTCCACGATCAGATTTTTAAAAGACGCGGATACCCCGGCATTATAAATTCCGCCACCGCCTGCTGAGGCATTATTTTCCTTAATCCATAAATTTTGAAATATTGCAGCTCCACTGCTCACATAAATTCCCGCCCCAATATAAGGTCCAGAAAGAGAAGTTGAAACCGCCGATAAACCACGGGTAATCGTGAATCCATCCAGCAAAGTAGCATTGTTATTTGCCGAGCTAACCACATGATAGTTAGCATCCTGTCCGTGTAATATGGATTCATTAACAGTAAAAAGACCATTTGCTGCAACAACACGCTGACTCAGTAAAGTCTCGGTTCCTGCAAAACCGCCATAAATCTGAACACCTGTTTTAAGGGTAAAAGTTCCCCCAGTTCCACTTGTTGAATAATAAGTCCCCTTAGCTACCCAGATTTCGTTTCCATTAACAGATTTGGTGATCGCTGCAGTTAGGGTTGTATAAGCATCCTGCCAGCTTAAACCAGTACCCGTACCAGTGGCGTCTGCTTTGACATAATATCGGGTTTGGGCCTGAGTATCGAGAGCAAAAGAAAGAACAAAAAACAACAAAAATGTTACTATACAATGAGGGATAATTCGGGTCATGTTTGAAAAAAGAGGTGCTGCACAAAAAAGGTATATACTCCAATTACCTAAAAAAACACCTCACATTTTCGAATAAAGAAAAACCAGTCATTATGAGTTCATAATCGACGGGTTAATCGGTCATTATTCAACAAGAATAGGGATTTTCTCGGTAAAAAAAATTACCATTCGGCAAAGCTATAAAATAAATTGTCCCTCACAACCAAAGAATTACATACCAATAAAATCAACAGCATTTTTTTATTCAAACATGAAAAAGGCTTACTCAAAAATGAGCAAGCCTCTCTCCTTCCAATATAAGAAAATTATTTTTTAGCTATTAATTTCACTCCGATTTCAAAGTTATCATCAATTGCTTTGTCGCCAATGCTATCGAAGAATGATTTTGAACCATATCTGATATCATATTTAGTTCTATCTACAGCGATTTTACCAGCTAATGCTGATACAGTACCATCTGCGTTAGCTGTTACAGTTGCAGGGAAGCTTAAAGGCTTAGTGATACCTTTGATTGTTAGGTTACCTGAAACATTTACATTAACACCTGAACCAGTAACTTTAGTGATTACGAAAGTTGAAGTCGGGAATTTAGCTGAACCAAAGAAATCATCAGCTTTCAAGTGTCCTTCTAACTTTGCGCTTCCATCAGCATCTTTAATTGAAGTCATATCGATCACAAATGTACCGCCTGTTACGTTTTTACCATTCACATTTAAGGATCCAGATTTTAAAGCAATGGTTCCGTTATGAGCACCGGTAACTTTTTTACCCAACCATGTGATAGTTGATTGAGCTGCATCTACAGTGTAAGTAACTGGCTTTTTAGGGTTTGTAAAAGCTGAAAGTCCTACTACAGCTACTAACAATAAAATAGTGTTGATTTTTAATTTCATTTCCTGGTTTATTAATTTTGATCCAAAGATAAGATCAAAGAATAACATCTCCCATTGATCTATGTTAAGAAAATCACCTATCGATGATAATATTGCGTCCTTGATTAACTGTATCTATACTTTATAATACTGTTCCCAACCTTTACGCGGCGGCGGACCAACAAGTAAAGCATTGGCAACTTTATTATTCGTAATTATCTTCTTTTTACGATCAAATTCAAGCTTTGCGTTTAATTTCTGAGCCAGGACCCCCAGACAGAATACCTGACTAAGTGGTCCTGCTACCGAGAACGGTGATCTTGTTTTCTCTTCTCCCTTACAAGCTTGAAGGAAATTCTTAAAGTGGTTTGAAGGACTTTTAGGCACTTCCGGTAATGAGGCCGCCATTGCCAAAGCTTTTTCTTCAGGAATAATAGAAAGTGTACTACCATGAGAACCGCCTTTAAAAGTAAGCTCCTTGCTGTAGATTATCTTTCCTGGATTTAATTTTGCCGGCTCAATTTTACCTGTACTAGGCGGTGGGATATTCGGGTCTAAACCAGAAACACCGTATCCTTTCGGAATCGGTGGTAAGTTATCTACCCCATCGTACCAATTGATATCCATTGCAGGCATATTACCTCGCTTCGGAAACTTAAAAGCCAGGGTCGTAGATGTCGGATAAAAGAAATCGTTATGCCCAGATAACACTGGATTAATCTGATAGGGTAATCCCAAATCAAGAAACTCATGGGCAGTATCTACAATATGCGCACCCCAATCACCAAGGGCACCCATTCCCAAATCAAACCAGCAGCGCCATTGCCCATTCACAAAATCTTTATTATAATTATGTCCGGTTGTTGCCATTTGCCATATATCCCAGTCCAGTGTATCAGGCACAGTTTGAGCTGCAGGGAAAGATCTTATATGGGTATCCCATCCATGCCAACGCCTTGGCGAATTCATGTGCGCTGTTATTGAGGTTACATCCTTAATGATACCAGCTTCTTTCCAGGCTTTAAACTGAAAATAATTGGCTTCAGAGTGCCCTTGATTCCCCATTTGGGTAACTACCTTATCGTATTTCTTCGCCGCTTTCATCATGAGTTCTACCTCATTAAAAGTACGAGCCATTGGTTTTTCTACATATACATGTTTTCCTAAGCCCATAGCCATCATTGTAATCGGAAAATGCGAAAAATCAGGTACACCAACGGTAACGGCATCTATCTGATTACTCATTTTATCAAACATCTTCCTGAAATCCTGAAAGCGGGGTACATTAGGAAATTCTTTTAAAATAGCTGCCGTATGTGCAGCGCCCATATCTACGTCGCAAAGGGCAACAATATTAACGAGACCAGTTTTATACAAATCCCGGATGATTTCGCCTCCCCTGTTTCCAATACCAATACAGGCCAAATTTACGCGCTCATTTGGACTGGCAAATTTTATATCCCCCTTGCTCATCCCCATCAGTATGCCTGGAGTGATCGCTGCCGCAGCAGACAACATCATGGTTTGTTTTAAAAAATGTCGTCTTGAAAATTCTTTAGTGCTCATTTTTAATAATTATAAACGGTTTACATTTGGTGTTTTTTTCCTAAGATATGATTTTGTATTTATTTATAATTGCTAAATGCTGCTTCGATTGATGTAATTCAAACTGCAGGATCCTGATACTATCGTTAATCTTACGGTATGTAAGCCATTTAGTGGAAAAGTCTTCGTCCCTAGGTCAAAGGTAGACCATACTCCATTTGTGGTAACCGGCAAATTCACTACCGGCAGATCTACGCCGTCAATCGAAATCTTAACTGATGCCGCCTGATTGGAAGAATACCTTAACTGGAATTTTGTATTGGCCAACAAAGGCAATTCCATCCACTCCAGCCATTCATTAGCCTGAGTATTGTTCACATGCCAGCCACCATTTGTATCTCCGTTTTTAACGATATCAAGATCTCCGTCTCGAAATGTCCCGCCGCTATTTCCTACACTTAAATCATGGTAAAAATCGCATCCTTCAGCTTCAATTTTTAGAGCTCCCGGATAAGGGTCATTTGAATATCGACGTAAAATATTAATGCGCTGATTTGGATAATCATAATAAGTTACATCCTTACTTCTAAAAAGGGCAGCATTCTCTGCACAATCCGTAAAGCCTTCAAGCAAAGTCATCACTGCTCCTGCACCTTTTGTATTGTTCAACGTATTGATCAGTGCTTGTCCATGATGGGCATCAATAAACATATTCGTTGTGCCCTGCACTACCCTAAATCCAGGTACGCCTGACCCCACTTTTACGTTATTAAAGGTCCATACAGTCCATGGATTGGCCATTGTAAACCAATTGTCTACAGCATCAATAACTGCAGGATCATTAACTGATGCATCCCGATCTAACCATGTTTTATCCACAACCAGATAAGGATCCTGACCAAATGTTATATTAAATTGGGTACGTATGTGCTGCAAAATCTTTTTTAAATTACCATTACCATAATTGACGGCCCAACTAGAACCTACGCCCCAGAAAAAGACTACAGGTTTTCCATTATACTTAAACCTTTTTGCATCAGGGATATGCTGAAAAGCAGTTTTTATGTTATAATCCCAAATGTATTTGTAATTGGCAGTATCCCCACAGTCAAATTTAGGATTGCTACTTTGATAACCCAGATTATTATCGACATTTCTGTTAGCTCCCCAAGATGCAGGACAATCATCAAATACTGCAATTTTAAAATTCCCTGCCACCCCACGACGATCCATAGCCTGACACAATGAGGTTAATTTTCTTGGATCACCATGATCTACATTTGGAAAATTGGGACTGTAGCCACGACAATTCGCTGCAAAAAAATCCTGTCCACTATAAGCAAACTCCTCTACCAGATTGTCCCACCAATCGTTTTCAGAAGCTGAGGATTTGTATAATGGCAAGTTATACAACACATTGCCCGCCTGTGTAGGATTTGGTCCACCCCCGCTGCGGATTGTATTGTTAAAACCAACAACAGACCCTATAAACTCGGTTGGTTCGACTAAAGCGATACTATTTAAAGTCTCATCAGTTGAAATTTGCGTCGCTTCGATAGAATTTGTTTTCGTACAGCCGCTGACCATCAAAACAGCCATGCCAGTAAAGATAAATTGAATTAATACTTGGTTCATACGTTAAGTTTAAATGTTAATATTTGGTTGCAGTTGATAACTGTTCCATCAAAAGAAGCATTGTCCACTTAATTAAAGCTTAAAAAAGTATTAATTTCAATTATTTGTTTTTAAAATTTTGTGCTGACACTCACACCGTAAGTTCTGGGAGTCCCCAAATGTGTAGCACCAAAATCATAGGCATAATCTGCATATATTTTATTGCCCAGATTTCTGCCCCAAACGAAAAAGTCTAGTTTTTTTGACGAAATACCGAATTTGGCATTAAACAAATCATAAGCCTTTTGCTCCAGCTTATTTTCCAGATCAAAATATTGTTTACCAGTGGCGGCCCACTCTCCTCTTCCAACAAGCTTTATATCTGCTCCGGCAGAAAGACCATAAGCATATTGTAAAGCCAGCATGGAACTAAAATTAGGTGTAAATACCTGTCTATTGTTATCCAGATTCAAAACCTCCTCTTCCTTACCCAATTTCAAATCAGTGTACTTGGCATCAGTATAGCCCAGGTTATAATCTACAGACAGGCCCTTTACTGGAATAGCAGAGATTTCCAGCTCTGCGCCCTGGCTCCTTAATTTACCAGCATTCTTTGTTACTGTAATGGCTTCAGGAAGAATCAAGGTAGGCACCTGAGCATCGTTTACACTCGTATAAAATACAGCTGCATTAATTCGCAAACGCTCGTTGAAAAAGCTGTTCTTACTACCAATTTCAAAACTGTTGCTATTTTCTGGCTTGTAAGTTACAAACTGGAGTGATTCGGCACTCGTCTGACTGATACCACCAGATCTGAAACCCTTATTGTAACTGGCAAACCAGTTGCTATGCGCTAAAGGCTGATACTGAAGGCTTACTTTTGGTGAAAAAGCATGATAACTTTTTGAATCTTGCTCAAGCTCTGGCGTTTGTGATGGCAGTGCCCCATCCATGATGATTTCATTAAATCCGTTCAGCTTTTTGTATTCATAATCGTACCTAAAACCTGCTGTAGCAGTTAACTGAGTGCTAATGGCATAGCCAAGTTGTGCATAAGCTGCTACCCCCATACTTTTAGCAGTATGGGTAGCCAGGTCGGTAAAATTAATAATCGGACTACCAAATAAGCCCGCATCTTCACCGTAATGTGTACCCTGTTTTGTCGGACTATTTTGATAAAACCCATACAGACCTGCAGTCCAATTCAGCTTACTATCTGATGCAGTCGACGAGCTGAATTTAAATTCCTGACTCAACACCTGTACCTTGTTCCATTCCTTACCAAAATTGTTCTGTATAGAAACAATGTCCAAAGGAGAAAAATCACCGTCAATAGGTGTTTTATAGTATCTATAATTCGACTGATAAGCGGTTTGCGATGAAATGTTAATCCGCTCAGCAGTATAGTTAACGGAGAAGGAAGCATTAATTAAATTATCGACCATTTGGGTAGTCGCATTCTGATTCACTTTAAAAGGATTGTCGAATGCGGCTTCCATAGTGCCCACCAATGGAAAAGTTCCATTATTCCGGTTGGCATTGTGCTTCACATTTAAAACCATCGACAGCCTGTCATTGGCCAGATATTTTAAGAAATAACTGCCCATAATTCCGCTAAGCTTATCAAATCGGGCATTTGTAAACTCATTGGTGTAGATCCCATTTTGAACGTTATACATCCCAGTGGCTCCAAAAAACAGCTTATTCTGTATCAATGGCGTCCGAAAACCAAGCGAATAACGCTGCTGCCCAAAGCTACCTGCATCTATTCCTGCGAATCCTGAGGTGGTATTTACTGGTTGTTTTGTGATGATATTGATTACCCCACCCATGGCATTTCTGCCATATAAAGTACCTTGCGGTCCTCTTAATACTTCGATCCTTTCCACGTCCAATAAATCCGAGATATAGGTATCCAAACCAAATTGGTTTACCCCATCAACATAGGTGGCAATCGCTGGATCATAAGAGGTACTTACTATTCCGCGTACCGATACCACATTTCTACCATCGCCCGGATTACCTGCATACAGATTAGGTATAATGGTACGGATATCCCTAATGTTCCGAATGCCATAATCTTGTACTTGCTCTGCCGAAACCGTAGTTATACTAAGGGGTAAATTGGACGCATTTTCGTAGCTTTTCTGAGCAGTTACCACCACTTCGTCCAATCGTTTATCAGACTCAACGAGTTGTAAATCAATTTGAGAAAACACATTATTGACAACAACGCTTTTTACGGAAGTAGCATACCCTACAGCACTAACCTCCAGCGTATATTTACCAAAAGGAATGCGTTTAAAACTGAAATCACCATTAGAATTCGTAAAAACGCTGTAATTTGTGTTGAGTACATGAATAGTGGCACCGGCAATAGCCATTCCTTTATGGTCACGGACAGTTCCATTTAATTCTCTCAAATCCTGTGCGTATAAGCCAATCTGGATAAGTAACAATGCGCACAATAAATATATTTTTTTAATCACTTTTTCAATTTAGGTTTAAGTTGCTTGTAAAGCAGAATCCATTCAAAATGGAATTCTGGTTGATTTTAATCACGAATCATTCAATTCTGAGCATCCGTTCCCCTAAAATCATTTTTTTTCATTAATAAAAACATAATAAATGGTTAAAAAGATATTAGAGGCATAAATAATCTTTTAAAAAAAACAAACACTCATTCCCATTAACTAATTATTAATACATTTTTAATTAGCCGATTCTACATTAGAAGAAACCAAATTATTTAATGTATGAAAAAAACGATTCTTTTAGCAGTCTTATCCATTGTCCTTTTCTCAATTCTAGCCAACAACTCTGCCTATGCACGAAAAAAGAAAGTCCTGGTATTTAGTAAAACGCTTGGTTTCCACCACAACTCCATTAAGCAAGGTATTGCGGCAATCCAAAAATTAGGTTCGGAAAATAAATTTGAAGTTGACACGACTACAAATTCTACCAATTTTAATGATAAAAATCTTAAGCAATATGCCGCTGTAATTTTTTTAAGCACTACTGGTGATGTATTAAATGATGAGCAAGAAAGGGCTTTTGTAAAATACATCAAATCTGGTGGTGGATTTGCTGGTGTGCACAGTGCCACAGATTGCGAATACAGCTGGCCATGGTATGGGAATCTGGTAGGCGCTTATTTTGCTGGCCACCCCAACCAACAGGATGCGACATTAAACGTAACGGATCGCAATCACATTTCGACAAAACACTTGCCTGAGCAATGGAAAAGAAGGGATGAATGGTATAACTTCAGAAATGTCTCAAAAGGATTAAATGTGCTGATTTATACGGATGAAAAAAGCTATGACGCAGGCAAAAACAAAATGGGAGACAACCATCCTATAGCCTGGTATCATGAATACGACGGCGGACGCGCATTCTACACAGGTCTTGGTCATACTGAAGAATCCTTCGCAGAGCCGCTATTTCTTCAACATTTATTAGGCGGAATTAAATACGCAATGGGTCAAAAAAAATAATTCAATTAAAAACAGAATATGCTTCATATACATAAAACTAAACTGTTCTGGGCAAGCTGCCTGGCCTTATTAGTAACCTCTCTTTCTTTTGGCATACGTGCCGGTATGATGAACCAATTGGCAATCGACTTTAACTTAAGTGCCTCTCAACTCGGGACAATTACAGCAACAGCATTTTGGGGTTTCCCTTTGGCTATTGTGATTGGTGGCTTTATTGTGGATGTTATTGGAATGAAGCGCCTTTTAGTAATGGCCTTTATTTTTCATCTTTCAGGAATTGCACTAACCATCTTCGCTCAAGGCTATTGGACCTTATTTTTCTCTACCTTATTGATCGGCATCGCCAATGGTACTGTAGAAGCAGCCTGCAACCCCTTAATTGCAACACTGTATCCAGAGAATAAAACTACACGTTTAAATTATTTCCACTTATGGTTTCCAGGTGGCATTGTAATCGGAACCTTATTGGTAACCCTCTTTATGCATTTCGGTTTGGGATGGAAACTACAGGTTGCTGTGATGGTGATTCCAACATTGGTTTATGGATACCTGTTTTCTAAACTGGATTTCCCGGTTACAGAAAGGGTTTCTTCGGGATACAGTATTTCGGATATGTACAAAGCGGTCTTATCGCCATTATTTATATTCATGTTCATTTGTATGTTTGGAACTGCCATTACCGAATTATTTACCGGACAATGGATTGGTTTGTTGCTAAAAAATGTAACGGATAACGCGATTTTACTGCTTACGCTAACTACAGGTATTATGGTTATTGGTCGTGCTTTTGCAGAACCTGTTGTACATCGCCTTGCCCCTCAGGGTGTATTACTCTTTTCTGCCATATTTGCGACAGCTGGACTCTATATGCTCAGTACTTTTACAGGAAACTCGGTTTTCTTTGCCGCGATCATTTTTGGTATTGGTGTTTGCTACTTCTGGCCTACCATGATCGGGTTTGTGGCAGAAAATATTCCAGAATCTGGAGCACTGGGCTTAAACTTGATGGGCGGTGCAGGTATGTTTGCCGTTTCCATTTATACCATTTTTATGGGTGGGTTTTATGATCAACTCATTTTGAAACACCTACCCTCCGGCACCCAGCCTTCTGAAACCGCATTAGCAAATGCAAAAAATCTAGCCGGACCAGAAATATTACAGGCCACCCTCATCATTCCGATCGTATTAACCCTGGCATTTGCAGGACTAGTTATCTATATGCGTATAAAAGCACGGAAACAGTTGACCGCTCAACCAATCGTCGTATTATCTGAAAATAATTGAAATTAATTTCATTTTAAGCCCACTTCGGTGGGCAAATTAATACTTTATTATGTATCTGTTAATCGATGCCTTCGTAATTTATAAAAGATTCAGATACGAGCCCTGTAATCGCAGAACAAACCAATTAACCAAATAAAAAATTAAACACCTAAACTTTTCAATGATGGAAAAACGATTACCAAAATTCATCTCCTGTGTCCAATGACACCGAGTCAGCGGTTTTGATAGGAGAATAAAACAAAACACCAGTAAAAATAAATCAAGGGGATACAACCAGTTAGAACAATAATTTAAATAAATCAATTTTAAAAAAAATTGATAACAGCTAATTATTAAGTTTGAGCTAGCCGGTATTCCTAATTACCAAACCAATTATAAACCAAACTTCATGAAAACTCTTATGCTATCCTTTTTGGACACAGCCTATTGTTATAGTAAATCTATAGCACCCGGTTATAATTTGATGAAACTAAATCCAGGCATATCTAAGCAGCACTAAAATGAATATACAAATCAAAATATTTAAGCATCACCTGCTCTTACTGTTGATTATTGTATCCGGAACATTAAGTGCGCAGAATAAGCAAATTACAGTCAGAGGTATTGTTGTCGATAAAACTCAGCAACCGATTGGCGGAGCATCTGTAAGTGTCGTTGGAGTTTCGGATTCAAAAGGCGCTATAACAGATGCAAATGGAAAATTTAAGATCAATACAACGATTAATTCAACGATAAAAATAAGCTTTATAGGTTTTCTTAGCCAGCAAATTGGCATCAAATCGGATGCAGAACTAAAAATCGTGCTGCAAGATGATCAGAAAAGCCTGAATGAAGTAGTCGTTGTGGCAATGGGTATTAAGCAGGATGCCAAATCTCTAGGTTACGCCAGACAGAACATCGACCCCACCTCTATGACCGAAGCCAGAGGGAGTAGTTTATTGGACATGCTCGCCGGTAAAGTTGCCGGGATGCAGATCATTTCGGGCGGCGGCCCAGGTGCATCAACCCGGGTAGTTTTAAGGGGTAACAACTCACTTACAGGAAACAACCAACCCTTATTTGTAATTGATGGCATTCCTGTACTGAATGGATCTGGAGAAAATGGCGACCTCGATTTCGGTAGTCCGGTGAATAACATTAATCCAGATGAAATTGAAAACATTGAGGTTTTAAAGGGGGCAAATGCCGCAGCTTTATATGGATCCGATGCCGCAAATGGGGTTATATTAATTACCACAAAAAAAGCAGGCAGAAAACAGGGACTAGGCATCAGTTACGGCTTTAATGCGATGTTTGGACATCTGTACAACTTCCCTACCTACCAGAACATTTACGGCGCAGGTCAGGGTAACGCATTTAAAAGAGAAGGAATAAATTATTATGGAAACTCAAATAACGGTGTAAATTTTAATCCCAATCTACCTTACGGAATATGGAATCCGAATATGGGAAACCAGGATCAGCGTTCCTGGGGTATGCCCATGCTGGGATTCGACATTGTGGGTAGAAACGGTGAAGTAAAACCATACGTACCGCATCCTGAAACCATCGAGAACATGTACAAAACTTCCAATACCATTACCAACAGTTTTGCAATAGATAAGGTGACCGACGTATTGAGTTTGAGGTTTTCGTATACCGGGCAGCAAGCAGATGATATCCTTGAAAATTTCAATATCATGAGCAGACATAATTTTAACCTGAGAAGCACAGCCAAAATTACCGACTACTTTGATATTGATGCCAATATCAGATATATTTATGAAAACACAGACAATAGAGGCTACCGCAACGCGAGCAATAGAAACCCCCTGTATGTGATGGCCAACTTGCCAAGAGATGCTTCTTATGAGGAGTTGGTGCCCTGGAAACAAGCTGGTGGTATGCCCTTTAACTTCAATGGTTTTGTAAACCCATTTTGGTTGTTAAATGAAACACCGAATCAGGACGACAAAAATATGCTTAACGCGGGCCTGACTGCTAACATCAGGTTTAACAATTTATTAAGACTGAGGCTACAAGCTTCAACTGAATTGCAACAAGCAAAGGGCTGGGACTTAACCAATTTATATAGTCCCTGGGATACTGATGGTGAATACAACAAGTGGAACAGAGCCAGCAGTAATAATAATTTTAACGGCTTACTTTCCTTTAACAAAAAGATTCAGCAAGATTTTAGCCTCAACTCAAATCTTGGTGCATCCATACAAAATATCAAAGCCGACAAAATATCGAACAGAGCTTTCATGCTGATCACCTCGGATTTGGCAAGTATTGCCAATGCAAAAGGAATTGTTGGCGTTACACCAGAGGTAGAAAAGAAAGACAAACAAGCCATTTTCGGAATGAGTAATATTGGCTACAAGAACTGGGCATTTTTAGAAGGTACAGCTCGCAATGAATGGTCAAGTGCTTTATCTCCAAACAACTCTTCTTATTTCTACTATTCATTCAGTACTAGTTTAATATTGACCGATGCACTTAAAATAGATAAAAAAGTACTTTCGTATCTTAAACTTAGAGGCTCTTTTGCCCAGGTTGGAAATGACACCGGCTTTGACAGGCTCTACAGTGGATATTATAGAGCCAATGATGGTACTTTCCAGGGCATCCCCTATTTTACTGGCGAGGATGTACTAAAGAATCCAAATCTTAAACCAGAACAAACCCAGTCATGGGAATTTGGAGCAGAAATGAAGCTTTGGAACGGCCGTGTGAACGCCGATGTAACCTATTACAACAAACATACCAAGGACCAGATTGTGGAGGCAGATGCACCATTAGCCAGTGGTTACCGTAGAACAATAATCAACGCAGGTGAGGTTCAAAACAAGGGCCTGGAAGTAAGTGTGATGATTAACCCGATTAAAACAAAATTCTTTAACTGGAATACGACATTCAATTGGGCCAAAAACGATTCAAAAGTACTCGCGCTGAATAATGGTGTAACCCGATATGAAATGGCTAGTGGCGATAACATCAAACTTTATGCAGAGGTTGGAAAACCATATGGTGTTTACTATGGAAATGATTATAAACGGAATAGTGATGGCGCAATTTACGTTGGCACAGACGGAAAGCCTAAGTTTTTGCCCGATCAGTATTTGGGCTCTATACAACCCGACTGGTTTGGAGGCTGGCAAAACAGTTTCAGAGTTGGACCGATTGATCTGGGCTTCATGATTGACTACCAGTCTGGAGGAAAAGTATGGTCTTATACCGCATTTAGAGGAGGTATTGATGGCAATACCGTCCAATCTTTAGATGGGCGCTATGATGCCCTGGTATCCGAACTGATACTTGGAGAAAACGGGGATGAAAGAAAAGGATTTCTTCAACCTGGAAACACCATTAAACCAGGCGCCAACTATCTGGAAAATTATGTGGCTTATCCCGATGGCTCCCGTCCAAAAGGCGTTCAATTGGGTAATACAGTATACGACCCATCCGCTGGTTCATTTTGGGCAGAAAAACCTTCTATGGCATGGGTAGCACCAATGGACCATTGGACACATAATAGTGGTTCTAGTGCTGCCAGATATATTTACGATGCTTCTTATATTAAATTAAGAGAAGTAACAGTTGGCTATAGTCTAAAAAACACCTGGTTTAAAGGAACTCCGGTTAAAGGAGCCAGGGTTGCATTGGTAGGCCGTAATGTAGCTATATTATATCAAAACACGCCAAAAGGGCTAGATCCGCAAGCCACTTCTACAACAGGCAATGCCCAGGGATTCGAAAGAGGGTTCAGTTTGCCAATGGCAACCTGGGGATTTGATGTTAAACTATCATTTTAAAAAACACTACAATGAAAAAAATAGCTTATATATTATCCTTCGTCTTCTTAGGGGCTGGCTTTCAAAGCTGTACCAAGAATTTTGAAGAAACAAATTCAAATCCCAATAAGATCTATTCAGTAGATGCCAACGATATTTTCTCAGGCACAGTTGTTCGCACCATGAAGCTGATTCAAGATTTGAATTTCAACAAATTGATTAACTTTTCCAGATATGCCGTAGTTGGTTTTGCTACAAACCCATCTCAGGATATAGGAGATAATTATTTCAATCAGTTTTATGTAGGAATCCTGCGGGATCTGTTGAAATTAGAAAAAGATTATACTGGTAAACCAGAATATGCCAATCGTTTAGCTATCGTAAAAACCTGGAAATCGTATGTATTCTACATGATGGCTTCTATATATGGCAGTGTACCTATGAGCGATGCGCTATCTGTTGCAGGTGATAACAAAATCAACTTCAAATATGATACTGAGCAGGAAATTTACACCCAGATCCTAAACGATCTGAAAGATGCCGGAGATCTATACGGCAGCTCAACTACGAATCCAAATGACCTCATATTGCGTGACCCTGTATTTGGTGGCGCAACCTTTGGAAGATCAAATCTGGTCAAATGGCAAAAATTCACCAATACGCTGCGTTTAAACATTGCCATGCATGTCCAAAATATATCTATGGATCTGGCCAGAACGCATGCAACTGCCGTAATGAATGATGATTCAAAACTAATATCCTCATTAGATGACATGGTTAAACTGCAATGGGGTACCGATGAGTCGCTAAGTGCATCTTATTATTACACCAGATTCATCAAGAATGTAACCACTTTCAGTGAGATGACCTACCCTGCCCTGGGTGAATATTTTTCGACTTACCTGTTTTCTTATAATGATCCAAGAATAGGTGTTTATGCGATGAAAGCAAATGTAATGGCGCCGACCGGGACTAAACCGATGTTGTATACAGATACCTTAACCCGTGCACACCTCAAATTCTGTACACTTAAAGATTGTCCAACTTATGCGGCGCACCAGGCTGATGGTAAAAACGCCAGCAGAGTCGATTCTGTCCTGGTAGAATACGCCATGCCATATGTACCACTCCCTGAATTAAATAGCTTAGCTGCCGGCTGGGAATGGGCTTTTGTACCTGGACAAACTTATCGCTACAATGATCCTTTAGGTAGTAAGAATAGCCCTTATAATTTTTCTTTTGTGCATACCGATTTTGTAAAAGAGAATGCCAGCATGGTCTTACTAAACTGGGCAGATACCTATTTCCTTAAAGCGGAAGCCGAAATGCTTTTTGGTTCGGAAGGAAAAGCACAACTATACTACGAACAAGGAGTTAAAGCTTCTTTTGCACAATATAATTTAGGTGGTGTAGATACTTACCTTGCGCAAAACGGTATAAAATGGAATACTGATGGCAAAGGCTTTGCTGACAGACGTTTATTATATCGTGCCAGTATCCGTGGAAAAGGTGGCCGGGACAATCACCTGGAACAAATCTATAAACAACGCTATATCGCAGATTATTTAAACTGTTTGGAAGGCTGGAACCTGGAACGCAGGACACGCGCCCTTCGTTTTCCTCCATTTTTAGCCAATGGTGCCAGCAGTGATGTAGAAGGATACAATTCCGTTTATAATTACTGGACCGAGCGTTTTGTGTATCCCATTGTAGAACAGAGTAAAAACACTGAATCCTACTATAAGGGGATTGAAAACCTAAAAGCAGTAAGTCCATATTACAGGGGCGACAGATGGGGAGATAATGTTTATACTTCTCTGGGTTTTGCAAAATTGAATCCCGATCTCATCTTCGCCGAAAGAATGTATGGTGGCAATAAAATCATCAAACCTAATTGTGAGTATTTCAATAAGAAATACGGTAAAACCTATGAGGAAGTTGTAGCAACCGCAAAAGCGATGACTGGAGAGACAGATGAAAACATTGCCCTAACCAAGGCTTTCAGTTATAACTTCAGGTCACTTTTGAAGACCTATATACCTTAACAGATTAAAAAAATAGAGATTATCTACATAGCAATAATCATGATGAAAAGAAATATTAACATCGTATTGACAGGATTGACCATAGCCATTATGGCCACGTCTTGCAAAAAAGATACTGGTCCATCAATTGATGACTATCCATTGAACTATACAATTCCAAAAGTTGCTGTCACTTCCGACATTCCAGTTGGCGCCTATGTTTATGATCCTTCAGGGGCCTTGACAGCTGATGAAGTGAAATGGACAAGAATTACAGAAAAATATAATGTAAGTACTGGAAAACTAGGGCCGAATGTACAGCCTATATTGGGACGTTACGAATTGAAACCCGCAATCGCAAGCGTTAGCCGTTTGGACTCCATAGCAAGATGGGCCAGAGCATCCAAAATCGATTTTTTGATCACTCCTGCAATTAAGGAAAATGGAAATGTCTTATTTCCGAATAACCTTAATGGTACAGATTCTTTATTGGTAAACATGTTTGCGGAACACAACACGGTGCTTCCCTCAGCAAACATGGGCGATATGAAGTATGCCATTTCTGTAGACATCCAAAATTTTAGTGCTGGATTGAGCAACAACTTACTTCTGGAAGGCGCTCCTGCTACTGTAATCAATGTAAACGGAGTAAATATAACTGTTACCCGCGAACAGCGCTTATACAACTTTTTGAAACGGATTTCCCTTTATTTTAAAGACCTAAACTATTTTCATTCCCAGGGTCGCCCAGTGCTGGTATTTATAGGCGCAGATAAATTGTATACCGAAGACAGTAAAAAGGTGTACGACAATATCCGTAGCGTTATTAAAGAGCAAACCGGAAAAGATGTTTACATCATCGCCCGTCAGCCTCAATGGACGCCTTCTGCACGCTTTGAGTATTTCTTCAATAAAGGGAAAGCTGATGCCGTGAGCATGGATAATATGTGTAATGTGGGCGGCGGTGCCACTGGCTGGGATAGAAGTTACTTGCTAAACCGATTAATTAATGAAAATTTTAAGCTAAATAAGGACTATCTGTCTAAAAACTACGGTATTGACTTTATTCCATCGGTATCTCCATCTTATACGACTTACATAAACAACGCCAACCCGGACTATAGCGCTCCTACCATCAGAAAAAATGAAAATGATTTTAGAGAACGTTGTAACGTTGCCAAAATGAATTTAGGGAATAACCGTATGGTACTTGTTGAATCGATGAACAATTGGGCCTGGGATTCGCAAATTGAGCCGACAGTATCAAATTACGGAGAAGGATATGGAAGCAAGTATCTGGATATCGTGCGTGAAGAATTCAAAATCCAATAAAAACAGTTTAATTATAATCAATTATGAAAAGAACATCAATATTCAGCTTAATACTTCTGATGATTGTTTTGGTAAATTGTTCAAAAGACCCCAATCAGGCACCAGATAAACCTACCCTAACTCTTGAAAGGGATGTGTATGAATATCTAAACACTGATAAAACAGGAACTGCCAATATCACAGTTACAGGAAATATAGAATGGACCGTAGAGACACTAGCGGAACAACCCTGGTTCAGTGTGGTAAAAAAAGGCGATCAGGTTGAGTTTACCATGCAGGAGAACGCCAGTCTATACGACAGAGTAGCTAAAGTTAAAGTCAGCAGTACAGACAAAAGCTTAAGCAAAATAATTGTAGTTAAGCAGCACGGAAATACCCCGACCCTTATTGTTGATAAAACTACGCTGAAATTCCTAAACCCTGCTGACAATGCTATAGTAGAGATCAGGAGCAATATGTCATGGGCTTTAACTTCTTCGGCAGATTGGTTAACCTGGGAGATTAATGGAAGCCAGGTGAAACTGATCGCTTCAGCAAATCCTGCTGAAGGTGAACGAAGTGCGGTTGTTACGGTAAATGCGGACTCTCCAATCTTCAATCAGACCATCACCGTTACGCAAAAAGGTACTGTAGAGTTTGATATCAACACAAAAAACGTCCAATTTACAAAGGATGGCAGTTCTGTAGATGTACTCATCACCACCAATCAACAATGGACCTATGCAACAAGTACGGCCCCTTGGTTTACTGTGGTAAGAGACGGAGGTAAACTAACAGTTACCGCTCCTAAAAACGACTTTATCGATCAAAGCGGAACCATTACGATTACTTACGGTACCATAAACGTTATTCTTAGTGTTAAACAGGCAGGTATCACTACAGGTAATGAATTGGACAAACAAGTCTTAATTGCCATTTACAATTCAATGGGTGGTGCCAATTGGGCCGGTACCAAATGGAATCTTAATGCTCCATTAACAGAAGCTACGGCAGCTGCAAGCTGGAGTGGAGTCGTTGTAGCGAAAGTAAACGGTGTGGATAGGGTAAAAGCACTAAATTTCGGAGCAAAGAACCTAAAAGGGCCTATTCCGCCTCAAATTGGTTTCCTAAGTGAGGTTACTATAATTGATTTCAATAACAACAACCAACAGCTCACAGGGACAATCCCAGCAACGATGGGTAATCTAGCCAATCTAACCGCTTTGACATTAAGCAGATCTGGTCTGACAGGTACGATTCCAGTTGAATTTGCAAATCTGACCAAGTTGAGCTCGCTTCAGATGCATACCTCTAATTTTATAGGACCTATTCCGGCTAATGTTTTCAGCAAAATGCCAAACCTTAATTCATTAGAATTAAGACTTAACAATTTTACAGGGCCATTACCAGCAGATATGGCAACCCATCCTAAAAAAGCAAGTTGGAATTTTGCCAATATCTGTCCTCAAAACGCAGGATTTGGTTTTACCAACTGTCCGTTATAAAAAAGAGATGTATCATCCTTTTAGGATTAAACCTTCTTAGTTAAACAAAACGACTTGTGAGTCCAACTCACAGGTCGTTTTATTTAACTACCAATATTTTGTAGCCCTCAACAAACCAAATTAATATGAATAGACAAATAAACTATAAAAAGCTAGCTATAGGCATATTTATGGGGCTATCTGCCCTACATGTTTCAGCACAACAGCAACTTCAATCAATAAATACCAAGGGAAAATTAAAGCCTCAAATTGAAACTTTATTAAATTGTAATAACGTATCATGGACTAGTCCCGGCCCAACATCCGCTCAATCCATGCCGATAGGCAATGGTGACATTGGCCTCAATGTATGGGTGGAAAAGAATGGAGATTTTATGCTTTATATTGGCAAAACGGATTCATGGGGACCCGACGTTAAAGGCGCAAAAGGCTTAATGAAATTAGGCGCAGTCAGAGTTTCATTCGGCGCCAATTTATTGAGCAACGGCACCCCTTTTCTGCAAACGCTAAAACTTGCCGAAGGCGCAATAGACATTAAACAAGGGACTGATCAGAATGGATTACAATTACGGGTATGGGTTGATGCCAACAACCCCGTAATTCGCATCGAAGAAAAAAGCAGTTCTCCCCTGGTGGCGAAAGTGACTTTGGAAAACTGGCGAAAAAAACGTGATGGCGATAGCCTTTTAACAGCCAATCCCAACACTATTGTCTGGTACCACCGTAATCGCCCTAAAATAGATCCAAATGTAGCTAACTTAACATTTGGTGGAATGATCAAGGGTGAAAGCCTATTACAACTGAATGATACTACGCTTCAGTCGAAAGCATCCGACAAGCACCTTATCTCAATCTATCCATTAACCGCCAAAACTCCAACTACAGCCGGCTGGAAAGCTTTACTCGACCAGCAAATCCAGAAAATAGATAAACAGAGTATCGTAAAGACTCGTCAGGAACACAGTCAATGGTGGAAAAGTTTTTGGAACCGCAGCTGGATTTATATCGATGGTGACCAGCAAGCGACAGATGTAACGAAAGGTTATGTTTTGCAACGTTTTATTTCGGCATGTGCCGGACGTGGCCCCTACCCGATCAAATTTAATGGTTCAACTTTCGTAGTAGACAACCCTGAGTTAAAAGAAGGCGACAAGATCAAAAGTGTGGATGCAGATTACCGCAGATGGGGCGGTCAGTATTGGTTTCAGAATACCCGACCAATGTACTGGCCCATGTTAAAAGAAGGCGACTTTGACATGATGATGCCTTTGTTTAAAATGTACGCCGAGGCAGTCATCAATAATCAACAACAGATTAAGGAGTATTACAAGCATGGCGGCTCATATTTAGCGGAAACCGCTCCTTTTTGGGGTAGTTTGAAATACTGGGGACCTGAAGTTAAGGAAGACTGGACAGGACATTATTTCTCGCCAATCCTGGAGCTGAGCATGATGATGCTGGATTATTATGAGTTTACAGGAGATAAAGCGTTTGTAAAGGAGCTATTGGTACCGGTTGCTTCACAAGGGCTCGAATTTTACGACAAACATTTCACTAGAGATCAGCAAGGGAAATTGTTGCTTGATCCCGTTAATTCGATTGAACAGTTCTGGAAGGTACATAATCCCGCACCCGACATTGCCGGACTGCATGCGATCACAAGTAGAATGCTGGCCTTGCCTCCTGGATTAACAACTGAACAATTGCGAAAAGACTGGAAAAGGTTACAAACTGAACTGCCGGAGTTGCCTGTAGGCAGCCCCAACAAAGATAAAGTACTATTGCCTTATGCGGGGGAGCAAACGGCTAAACCCCGTAACGGAGAGAATCCGGAGCTCTACGCCATATACCCATTTAGGCTTTATGGACTCGACAAACCGGATTTAGAATTAGCGGTAGACACCTTCAATCAAAGGAAACAAAAACAAAAAGGCTGTTGGGTACAAGATCCCATTCAGGCCGCTTTTTTAGGCATGAGCGATGTAGCCAAGACCTATGTGACTTTCAATTTTGTAAGGAAAGAGCCACAACTTAAATTCCCTGCATTTTGGGCGGCAGCAAATGATTATGCACCAGATCAGGATAATGGCGGGAATGGCCAACATGGTTTACAGGAAATGCTGATGCAAACGGAGGGTAAAAAGATTCTATTGTTTCCTGCCTGGCCAAAGGAATGGAATGCTGACTTTAAGCTAAACGCGCCTTATCAAACAATTGTTGAAGGAACAATAAAAGATGGGAAATTGAGCAACCTCAAAGTAAGCCCTGCTTCACGAATGAAAGATGTGGTTAACATGCTGGAACAAAAAAAATAACAAGTGTAAAAAAGGGCGGATCAAATGATCCGCCCTTTTTTACACTTGTTTTAGAATCTTATTAATTGATTAATAAATCCTTTAGCATATTTACAAATAGCTTCCCTGCAATAGGATCTGTCGTACCTTTTTCAAGCATCATTTCTGATAAGATCGCAGTTCCAGTATTTTTAATTTTAACTATTGGAAAACCTTTAATATCATCCAGCTTTCTGATGCGTTCATCTGTATTCCCTTCCAGGTACCCATGAATTTTAACGAATGAAGCTAAGACTTCTACTCCTTGATCGCGGTTAATTTTATAAGCACTTCTCATTGCGAACGGGTTCTCTCTTTTATTGTTGTTAAAGTACCTGGTATCCATTGGATCAATATCGTCGAATACAGTTGATTCAGGAATTTCGATAGAAACGATTTCGCCATTTTCCTGTAAAACACTACGAATCTGTTCTGGGAATAGAGAGACTGCTAATTTACCCGAGTTTAAAAGCAATAATTTGCCGCCTCCTACAATAAAAGCTTTAATCCGACCAATCTCATCAGCCGAAGTATTTGCGGCATTCAGGCCGCTTAAAATCAATATAGCTGGTTTTTGTTGAATACCCTCTGCTACAGAATTGAGCCTTTTATAGGTTAAGCCAACATAATCAGCAACAGCAGTAGTTTGATCAGCTTTATCAACAAGTACTACATTTTTTCCTTTCAAGGCATCTGCACCTAACCATTTCTGATCAGAAAGTAATAGTTCATAATCATTTTCAGATACCGTTTTGCCTTTCTCTATTAACTTTAAAACCAGCTTAGCATTGATTTTTGAAGCAGGTAAGTTTGCAGGGATGTTAATTTTAGGTGTGATCCATTTACGCCCGTAATAATCAACTGGAGCAATAGTTTCCTTACCATTAGCGATCACTTTACCATTGGCATCCTGTATAGCCCATTGAAGTTCTGTTTCAGCAAGTGCTGTCCCTTCATCTCTATCATTCACCACATAAATCCTTGTTGGCAACTGTGTCCCAGCGTAAAAATGTCTACCCCAAAGTTCTGCCGAAACAAGTATTGGTTGCAGTGCTTTTTTCATAGCAAAATAACTTGGATGTGGCGTAATCTTATCGGCTAAATAGATATTCTTAAACCAGGTCAATGCTGCGAAATGCAAGATGCCGGCAGCCTTTTCGTTTGTTCTGCGAACAGCTTCAGCAGCTTCTCTGGTAATAAAAGTTTGCGCTTTTAGGAAATACTCCGGATTGGCAAATTCATAAGCATAGTTGCCGACAAGTGAGGCTGGGTTCTGATGCACATAAGTATAGAAACGGGTTGGATGCCCAGTTTCGCTGGCATAACCTGTAGAAAACTCCTGGCTAATTAATGGTCTGCCTTCATTTTTAAAGCTCTTTTGCCATTCGCCATTAAATTCGTTAAAGATCGAACCATGGTACCAGTTGATGTACCAATGATGATCGTCAATATCGCCATCGTCAATTTTAGTGAAGAAATCTTTACCAAATTTCTTTTCATTTCGGGTGTAATTGGAATCGAAACAAACCGGTCTTGTCGGGTCAATTTGACGGATTCTTTTAACCACATCCGAGATGATTGCCATTTTAAGTTTAGCCTGCTCAAAATCAGGATCATTGTCGTAAAATTTCATCTCGTTGTTCACCGTCCAAAACAATAAAGCTGGATGGTTTCTGTATTTCTTGATCAGGTCGTAAAACTCATTTTTCCAAAGTTCTATCAATTTGGGATCAGGCATACTGCTCTTAATCATCAACCAAGGCCAGCCACCTTCGTAACTTACACCTACCCCATTGCGATCTGATGAGGACAACCACAATTCATTATAGGGCGCGGTATGGGTACGGGTAACCATAATATTCCCATCATGCAACAGTTTATTGAACTGATTGGCAAGGGCGGTATCATTTGGTGCGAGTGACATGGGCGTATGATTCCCCCCTCTTAGCCAATATTGCTTGTCATTTAAATAAAAGAAGTCGCCTTTAGCTTGGAATGTTCTGAATCCTGATACAATCATCTGCCTATCCGACTCTTTACCGGCAGCGTTGACTACAAAATTAAAATTATATAAGTTTGGAGTAGCAGGCGTCCACAATAGTGGTTTTAAATTACCCACACTGTAGGTGAATGTCTTTTCTTCACCGGCATTTAAAGACAGGTCTTTTAAACTTGCCGCATCATATAATTTGGCCTTACTTTTCTCCGAATCGATTGCTGTTGAAATTGAAAACTTTTGTGAACTGCTTGTATTGTTTTTAACAGTTACCTCAAAATCAGCTCCAGTTAGCTTTGGCTTGATATAAACATCGGTAATCCTTACCGGCTCCGAAATCACCAATGCTACAGGCTGCCAGATTCCGGCAGGATCGTCATTGTAGAAACCATGTGCCAGATCTTTCAACATTTTATTGGTAACCGGAACGGTTACAGCAACATCGGTTACTTTATCCGCGTCTTTGATGTCTTTTACATAATCACGGGATACTTTAACTACGATCAGATTTTTTCCAGGTTTTAAAAAAGGAGTTGCGTTCACTTTAAATTCTCCAAACATCCCAATATGTAGTTCTGAAGCTCTTTTTCCATTAATAAACACCTCGCCAATTTTCGATACGGCATCAAAAGTCAGCTCCAGATATTTTCCATTGATGTTTTCAGGTAGTTCCAGCCATTGTCTGTAATACCCGACATCAGTTTTTTTATAATCGAAAGTATAACCTTCGCAACGTTCAATTTCCTTTTGGTAGTAATTATCTGAAACACCTTTACTTGCCGTATTGTACCTTTCACCATGTAGCCACTCCCTATTCGGATTCCAAAATTGAGGAACAGTCATCACATGCCAGTTTTTGTCGGATGCAGTAGGTAAAATCGCCTCAGCAGCTTTTGACTCATAACCAGGGCTAAACAACCAGGCCCCATTTAAGGATACTTTTGTTCTGGATTGACCTATTGCTTTAACCTGGATGGCTTGATAGGCAGCTCTTTGCTTGATGCGCAATTGATCTTTATCAGCTTTCTTTACCTGATATTCTTTTACGGGATTACCAGAAAAATAATCATCGGCCAGTGATTTTATTTTTAAATCATCGAATTCTGTATTGATCCAGCTGCCACCAAGCACTACTTTACCTCTCGGAGAAATCTTCGCATTTGGATCTTGAACATCGATCCAAGGTAAAGTCTCATTATTCAAAAAAACTTTGATGCGGTTACCCACTACCTGAACTTTTATATCGTACCATTTGCCTGGCGTTAATGGAAAATCAAGATGTCTTAGGGCAAGATGATCATCTGCCCCCATATAGCCTAATCTGGCTAAATATAAGTCATTTTGAATGCCCCCTCTCAGGCCAAGAATATACCGGTCATTTCTGCTGGAAGCCCTAAATCCTGACCAAATTTGAACCTCTTTTTCAGTCTCAGGTGTGCGGGCTTTAAAACTGAACTCGTAATGAACCATATCTGCCTCGCCAAATGCGGCATAGGCGTCTTTACTTTTTAAGACCCCGTTTTCTACCTTAAGTAATCCTTTACCAATCTTTTCCAGCTTGTTTTTAGGATTATCAAATTTGTCTGTTAAATCAACTTTTGATTGCGCGCTAAGCTGAACAGGGAAACAGAATATCAATAAGGCAAGGGCTCGAAAAAGATATATTTTTTTAATCGTCATTGTGTATGTTATAATTTGGTATCAAAAAAGTAAAACAGCTTTAGTGTTTTACTTTATAAAATTTGTAGGCAAACAGGAAGATCACTATGTAACAAATGATCGGCGCATAATATGCATTGGCGATTCCAGCCTTGTCTGCTATTGCCCCCATAATGAAGGGGAAGAATGCACCACCAACTACACCCATTGATAAGAATGAAGCGGCCTGTTGCGTACGTGCACCAAGATTTTTTAGGCCCAAACTAAATATAGTAGGAAACATAATGCTGAAAAAGAAATTGATCATCAACAAAGCAATGAAAGATGCTGCGCCAAAGCTTTGAGCAACGATGATACACATCACGATGTTGCCCAAGGCAAATATTGCCAAAAGCTTATTGGGAGCGATCACACGCATTAAAAATGTGCCTATAAAACGTCCTGCAAGCATCATTCCCATAAACAAAACCATATAATTTCCCGCTTCGGAATCGCTAAAACCCATTTTTTCGTGACCATAATTGATAAAGAAGGCCCATGTACCCGCCTGTGCAGCCACATTAAAAAACTGAGCCGCAACAGCCCACACAAAGTGTTTATGATCAAATAACTTTTTATCAGATGCAAAATCAACATTCTCTGCATCCAGGGCCGAAACTGCATGTGGGTCTGTAGTTGCAGGCACTTTGACAAAAGAAAAAGATATCGAAACAAGTAAAATAACCAAGCCAATTACCGCATATAGTATTTTAACGGAAGTAAGGTCTGTACTCCCTTCTACATTGTTACTTAATAAAAAGTAACTTCCAATTGCCGGGCCAAGCATAGCACCAACGGCATTAAAAGACTGTGCAAAATTAATCCGTTGATCACTGGTCCGTTGATCCCCAAGAGATGCAACAAATGGGTGTGCTACCGTTTCGAGTGTAGACAAGCCACAGCCCACAATAAACAGCGCAATGCCGAAAAAAGCGAAGGAAGAAATATTAGCGGCGGGTACAAATAAGAAAGCACCCAATGCAAAAAGCGACAAGCCTAAAAGTACGCCTTTTTTATAGCCGAAGCGTTTCATAAATAACCCAGCGGGTATTCCCATTACCGCATAGGCACCAAAAACAGCAAACTGTACAAAGGCCGACTGTGATTTAGAAAGACTCATGGTATGCTGAAAGTGCTTGTTCAGTACATCGGCCATCGTAATGGCGATGCCCCAAAACATAAAAAGTGAAGTAACAAAGACCAGGGTGACAAGAAATTTCTTGTCCGTAAAAGCGACTTTAGTTGTTGATTGGTTCATTTTGGTTATTATAATTGTTTAGTTATTTATGCCTATTGCCTACTAAAGTTCTATTTGCTTTTTGGGGCTGGAATAATACTTTGAAAAGGAATTTCCTTCCTCAGCATTTTTCCAGCATAACCAGTCAAATACAAATAATAATCAGAAGGGATGCCTTCTTCAGGCTTTACAAATTCGGTATCTCCTACCGGTGGATTTTTACTAATCTTAAAAATTGCGGTTCCCTCATCTACCTCATCAAACATCGCTACGTAAATCATTTCGGCTCCATTTTGTATGGCACCAGACAACTGCTTCCAGAAAAACTGTCCTTTGTTTCTTGGAATCTGATCCAAAGGTGATTCTGGCTTCATGTTGTGCCAGCTAAATCCTGGGTAAAGAACCGGTACATAATCCAGCTTATTGACTTTGCACCAGGCAACATCTGCTTGAATCCTTTCCATCATTTTTGGAACCCGGGCTTCATTGAAACGCCCTACAAACCAAGGATGAATGATATCCGCTTTTTTAAAAGTTTCCAACAGCTCAGGATTGTGTTCTGTATCTCCAGAAAGTTCCCGCCATTGGGTAGGTACGCCAAGCAATATCGAACAACCGCCATAAACAGGATCCTTTTGTAGAAAATCCATGATCCGCTGTACATTTTTCAAGGAGTATTTTCTGTTGTCGTTAAAACCTACTCCCCAAAGCGTTACCAAGGGTTTACCATTATGATATAGATAACTTTGGTTATTTCCGCGATTGGTCAGTTTCATGCTATCGACAAGGTCTTTAAAATCATTAATCACGACTTGTTCATCTCCATCTCTCATACCAGAGAGATCGTACATAATTGAAATTGCACGCTTATTTTTCTCAGCAGCTTTTAAGGCGGAAGTCAGTACTTTATTGTTATGATTCAGTCCTTGCCTATATTTAAGATTGGTTACAAAACGTTGTATAAAAGCGCCATCTATACCATAATCCTGCATCCATTTAAAATGGAGCTGTACCGATGACTCATCATAGGAACTAAAAAGATAAGCATGGTCTCCGTTGGCATGTTTAAAAGGTGTTTTATATGTCTTTTTATATTCACTAACCTCTGGCCAAATTTCTATACCCACACTTTCCTGGTCTACTCTACCATAGTGATTCCAGTTCCTTTCGCCACCATCACCTTTTGCATTAAACCAGCCTTGGTAGCCCGTCATCACCAGTCCTTTATAAGTTGGGAATCTCGATTGTTTACCATGTTTGTTTTGGGCATAACCACAAAAGGCTACCACACAGCACATCAACAGCAAATATATTTTTCTGTTCATTTCTATTTACTTTGATATTTTTAAATTCGGTCCAGTTCCCCATGTTTTATTTGGTAGCGGGCCCATTTCCAATTCCAGCTTACCACCAGCAACTAGTTGTTGATGGGTAAACCATGGTGTGTCTAAAACTTTACCATCAAACTTTGCACTTTGAATATATTTATTTACCACTGAACTTTTATTGGCGATAACCTGAAAAGTTTTTCCGTTCGGTAAATCAACAGTTACTTTTTCAAATACAGGGCTACCGATTGTATATACAGGTATTCCGGGAGTGGCCGGATAAAAGCCCATTGCAGAGAAAACCACAAATGAAGTCATTCCACCACCATCTTCATCACCTGGAATGCCAAACACATTATCTTTAAACCAGGTATCCAACAAGAAGCGAATACGCTTCTGCGTTTTCCATGGAGAAGCCGTATAATTATAGAGATAAGGGATGTGGAAACTCGGCTCATTTCCCATAGAGAACTGTCCAACTATTCCGGTCACATCCGGGAATCTAGCCTGAAACTCATACTGACTTCTGCCTAAAGGTTCTCTAAATAGCTGATCCAATCTGTTCTCGAAAGCCTTTCCGCCCCCCATTAAGTTGATCAAGCCATCCACATCGTGTTGTACCTGCCACATATAGGTCCAACCATTGTTCTCATCATAATAATCTCTACCACCCATGCCGCCATCAAACTTTGGATCAATTTTAACCCAATTTCCTTTGTTATCCTTTGGCATAAATAATTGAGCTTCATTACTCCACAGATTTTTATAATTCTGACCTCTCAAATTAAACTTGGTATAATCCTGTTGTTTACCCAGCTCCTTGGCCAATTGCCCTAATGCCCAATCATCATAACTGTGCCCCAATGTAACGGCCACGGCCTGACGTTTTTCAAACTTATCAACCGTTGCCACATATTCATTTTCGCCAATATTCAAGGCCGGAAAATAGCCTTTGCTATGGTAAAAATCATCCAATTCTGTTTTTGGTCCATTTCTCCATGGGAGCATGGTTGCTTCATTTGCATTTTTCAGCAAGCCCTCATAGGCCTTGTTCAAGTCAAAGTTTTTTAATCCTTTTCTCTTTGCATCTAAAAAACTAACTGTCGAATGAAATCCATTCATACAAGCATGATCGCCAAACAATACCGGAAAAGTAGGTATCCAGCCACTTTGCTCATACATCTTTACGTAAGATTGTAACATGTCCTCTTCCTGAGCAGGATTTAAGATGATCCGAAGTGGATGATGTGCCAGATAAGTATCCCAAGCCCAGTCATCTACATAAAAAGGACGATTGGTCCGGTGTATCTTATTGTCAAACCCGCTAAAATACTGCCCGTCCTCTGTAATGTCGATCATACGCTCATAACAACGATACAAGGCGGTATAAAATGACCGTCTTTGTGCTTCAGTTGCACCGACAGTTTTAATCTGGTTGATTACTTTTCCCCAAGCAGCCTCTCCAATAGCAACCTGCTGATCAAAACTTGTCTGCCTTAACTCATTGTTGTAGTTCTTTTTGGCCTGCTCCGGGCTCACATAAGATATGGCATATTTAAATTCTACTTTCCCGGTCTTATTTTCAGGGAACTTAATCCAGGCGCGACTGCCTTTCCCAGTAACCTTACGCAAAGGAGACAACTGGTTGTCCTGTACTGTCCCCACAACCGCACCATCACTAAAAACACCATATAGATAAACCTTAATGTCGCCATGATAAATCTCTACGCCGGTAATTTCATTGGCAGAAATAAAGTTGAACTCATTTGCCCCCTGATTGTAGTTTTCAAGAAGCAATGCTTTTGGCCCATTAACAGGGAATTCAAATTTGTAATAACCTGTTTTTTTTCCTGGTGTGTAAAAAACCTTCACCTCATCATCAACCAGTTGGGTGCTATAAAACCATGGCCGGGTAATTTCCAAATCATAATCATAGGTCATTCTCTTTTTCCAACTTTCTACATTCAGGTTTTGGATCGATGGTTTCAACGCAAACACCTCTCCTAAACGATGCGAAACCACATTTAGCGGAAAACTTGAAATCTGATCGTCCATATAATCCTTTCTCTGTGGAAACATCCTGATCATTTGATTAGGTAATTGCACAGTTGGCCGGGTTGGTTGTAACAAATGTCCAACGTTACCAATCAGCGGATCGACGTACTTTAAATTGCCTGAGCCTGCGTACGTTTTTTCCTGAGCGCCGGCAAATCCATGGACAACGACAAGCAGAATAGGAAGTAGCGAATTTCTGACATTAAATTGAAAAATATTCTTTAACATGCTAACGACTTAAGATTAATATATTGATTGAATTTTTATGTAATACACACCCATTTAGCCAATTTTTAGAGGCCATCAAGGATGTCGATATGTATTTTGCTTTACTTTGCTGTGCTTTGCAATTCTTTAATTGTCCAATTCTTATCCCTTCCTTTGTGGGCCTCCCGCACCTTCTTCACATCAGTAGGTTTAACGATAGAAGCCTTGTTCCCCAGATCACTCCTGAGGTAACTCAGTACAGATGCGATGTATTCGTCATCATTACTTCCAAGTGCGGGCATAGCATCTGCATAGGTTTTCCCATCAATGGGACCAGATAGACCATGAAGAAGAATTTTGATTAGCCTTTCCGGATCTCCATTCACATCTTTTGCTCCTGCCAAAGGCGGTGCTGGCATACTGCTTCCGCCTATGCTTACTCCTTTCCCATCGGCTCCATGGCAAATTGCACATAGCTGTTTAAAAATGGTTGCCCCTTTGAGTAATACCCTTTGATCTTCTTCGGTAAGTGCAGCTGCTTTCTTTGCAGCCAGGTCACGTGCATTATTTTTATTCTGGAAGTTTTTTTGCGATTCAACTAATAGCATATCATTAGGAAACTTCTGCATCATATATTGAATGATACTTTGTGTTTTTTCCGACTTATTAAATCGCATGGTCAATGCCAATTGAAAACGTACATCAGCGCTAGAATCGTTTTTAAGCAAATCCAGTGCATTGATGATTTGCTCCTCTCCTTTTTTAACGGAATCATCGGCAATCCAGACCGCAGTTTTACGAACTTCCGCATCTTGATCACGCAATGCTTGCATCAAGGTTTCATTGTCTAAGGATTTTAGTCCCTTCAATGTCCATAAAGCATGTATACGACCAAGTTGACTTGTTTCTTTGTTCAATGCCATTGCTTTCAAAGCTGGAACAACGGATTTATCACCACGAACTACCATTGTTTTTTGTGCGTTATCACGCCACCAGCCGTTGGCATGTGCCAGATAAGGAACTAATTTGTCCGTAGTCATATCCAGCATTTTAGGTACATTTTTATCTGGCTTTATGCCGTCATATACCACACGGTAAATCCGTCCACGACCAATGTTTTTATCAAACTTCTTCTCATCAATTTGTTTACGCAGGTAAGTCCCTTTCTTTGTCCAGTTACCTTCCTGTATGATTCCGCGATACATATCCACGATATACAAACAGCCATCTGGCCCAGTTACACTGTTTACCGGTCTAAAATTCATATCCGTAGAGGCGATAAACTCTTCGTTATTGTAAGCGTTTTTCAACGTTATTTTTCCATTGGTGTTGATTACTTTCGCACGTCTAATCAGGCGACCTACAGGCTCACATATAAAAAGATCACCCTGGACATCTGCAGGCAATGCAGTACCTCTAAATACCGATTGCCCTGTACATGCAGTAAACTGATTCAATGTACTGTCTGGACGCAATCTATTTAAACCACCCTGAACATCCGGAGTGGAAATAATTGGCCATACCGCTTTAAATTCGTTATCGTATTGATCATTAAAATCAAACCTGCCATAGGCAGGATTTTGTTGAAAGTTAAGTGCAGGTGTTTCAGCTCCTGCGGCAGAAAAAAACAGCCGCCCGTAATTGTCGCTGGTTAAGCCCCACTGGCCACCTGGACCTTCATGTAGATACTCGGCTTTAAGCATGCCATCTTCATAGTAATAGCGCTTATTCTCTACAGTTACATAAATTTTATTGTCCAGGTTCCACATCAAGCCACTTTTCTGATGTTCTAAATTACTTGTGCTTACCTCATCGTTTCTGAAAACCAATTTCTTTTCATCTGCCTTACCATCACCATTGGTATCCCGGTAACTGTAAATATTATTGGAGTTGGTCTCATTCACTAAAATCCTATCATCCAGTGCAAGAACCATTCTTGGCAAAAGCAAGTTGTCTATAAACACAGTCGACTTGTCCATTTCCCCATCTCCATTGGTATCTTCCAGCCTTTTAACTCTACTTACAGCTTTCATTTCACCAGTACCCTCTGCATCTTGCATATAGGTGTTCATCTCGGCCACGTACATTCTGCCGTTTGCGTCCCATGTAATCGCCACTGGTTCATGAATCATAGGTTCACTTGCCACCAGTTCCAAATGATATCCTTTTGGCAGGTATATGGTCTTTAAACTCTCTTGAGGAGATAAATAAGCTGACGAAGGAGCCTTATTTACGATAATATTCCCTTTGGCATCCCGTTGTACAATTTGCCGGGATACTTTACAGGTGTATACAAGCATAGACAAGGTCAAAATACTCAATACAAGTTTCTTATTTCTTTTCATATTTGGTTGTAGTCCTTGGTTTTCTTCTTATTTCAGCGATAAAATATACCTGGTCATTTTCTTCGCATCAGCCGGAGACAATGAGGAATGCGAAGCCATTGGAATCTGTCCCCAAACACCACTCCCGCCAGCTATAATTCTGGCAGCCAGCGAAGCATAGGTAGATTCTGTTGCCGGGTATTTTGCAGCCACTTGCTTAAAAGCAGGGCCAATCAATTTAACATCTAATTTATGACAGGTCATGCAGTCTGACTTTTGAATGAGTGCTTTTCCCGTTTCTATATCTGCAGTCACTGAAGAATTTACCTTTTTAACCAGAGCTGTTTTCTTCTTTCCGGTTTGTGCAAAACTATTAGCTGTAAGGCCTAAAATAGCCATACAAAAAATGTACTTCTTAGAAATTTTCATTAGTAATGTGTGTTTCTTTTGTGTTTATTATTTGGTTAGTATTAATTTATAAATGCCGCAGAAATAGCCAACAGCAAGCCTAGTATTAATTTAATAAACCAAGAATACGAGCACACAATTAATTAATACATAATAAATCATTAATAAAAGGCATTTTTTGAGGTCCCACATTAATTAATCAATATATACTGAAAAAATTACACAAAAAAACAGGGAACGGTTAGAAAGCGAAATAGCAAAACTTAATCAGCTAGTACATCATTAAAGCTGCGATCAAAGTCATCGCCGTACAAAAGCTTGTATTCCTTACAAAAGTTCTCATAAGTATTTTTAGATTGAGAATGTTTGCCCAAATGTGCCAATGCCTTACATTTGATCACCATCGCCTCTTCATTGATCGAATCGAAATAAAAGATATAATTAGCCAATTCAATGAGCAGCTCCGGATCGTCGCCAATATTGATCGAATTCGCAAAATGAAGATAGGTATCAATAATTTCATTAGAGATCTCAGCCTTAAACTGATCCATCCATTCGTAACCGGTATTCGGCAAAAATGATCCTCGCTTAATTATTTTTGCGAGTTCAGAAATCTTCTCTTTATTGAGTTTTTTCTTGTCATTTATAATTGAAAAGTATTGCTGATAATCCACATAAACACTCTCAAAATCACAATTGATCTTCCAGTACCCGGTCTCTTTTGAAACCATACAATGGTCGATCTTTTCTAAGATACTTTTCAGCTTTGCAATATTAACAGATCTGTTGTTCCGCGCGCTTTCTTCTGATTTATCAAACCACAACAACTCTTTCAATTTTTCAGAACTAATACCACGCTCCCATCTGATGGTATATAACAATATAACCAGGAAAAGCTCTTTAATTAAGGGAGTGAATTGCTTGGTTATTTCTTGTCCTTGTTTATCAAAAACCTGCATGTCACCAAACAGAAAAATGGAAGAATTAAATTCCACAGCATTATCCTTTACCGAAATTTGGCTTAACGCATGAACAGCGGCGGCTGGCGTAAGGGGAACAATTGGTTCAATTTCGCTACCAACTGCAGTAGGTTGAAGAGGTATTGATGTAGCCTGTTGCTTCTTTTTTCTGCTATAAATTAATAAGCCACCAACAAAGGCAATCAATAGAATGGAAACGAGTACATAAATGTTCTTCTTTGATGCCGCTATATACGTTGGATCTGCATTAATTGGCGGACTATTTAGGGCATAAATCTTAATATTTGTATGGTCACTTTCATCTCTAAACAAAGTAACGGCAATAAATCGCTTACTCTCTGCACAATAGAAAAGATCGGCAAAAGAGTTAATATCATGAAAAAGATAAGGTATCTGGCTACCGCTTAGCTTATATTCTGGTTTTATTAATGATCCCTGTATCAGCTGCAAATTTGATTTAAACTTATGTTTCGGAAATATTAGCGCATAATAAGTATTGGATTTCTCATTAATGATCAAAGAATTGGCAAATACAAAATCCTCTCCGTCAATCTTCAATTCATAAACTTTTTTTATAGATTTCTTCTTCACATCAAAATAAAGGAGATCATATAAATTTCTCGGGTTTAGCATTTGTTGCCCCGTAGAACTACCATATCCGCCAAAAATATAGGCTCCCTCTTTAGTACTACCCAAAGCTGCTAAATACCTCGGGGTAAATTTATCGCCGGACACCTGTACCGTTTGCCAGGTTCCAGAGGGGAAATGGTAGCGCTGAATTTGATTCTTATAAAAGAAATGGCCATAACCGCCAATCAGATATAAGGAAGAATCTACATCCGAATAAAACTTGTTGTATTGCCAGAAATCTGTAATTGGTGTATTCAGGCTAAAATTCTTAGTCCATTTTTTGTGTAGAGTATCAAATGTACTCACCACCTTCTGGTCAATATAGAAATTCAGTAAACGATTGTTCTTCTGATCAAATAAAGACTGGTTGCCGCGCAAGAGATTTTGATTTCCAGAAGAATAACTAACAGGCACTAATTTCCCGGATTTCACATGATATTTAAACAAGGAATCCAATCCTACAATATCTAAAACTTCATTCTGCGCATCAAAAGCCACACTTACTGCACCTTTAATAGAAAGCGTTTTGAGCAGCTGCCATTCGTGATGGAGCTTTTTTATCCATAGAGGATTAACTACAGCCGCGGCTTTATTGCTAACCTCTTCGCTGGCAATTAGCCCTTCGTACTCATCTAATTTCCATGTGTATTTTACCTCGCCCTCTTCTGAAATCTTTACATTTTTGATTTTCATTGGCGGCACATCAGTCGTTTTAAAGCCCAGGTATTCGTTTGCTCCAAATAGAATTTTAAAACAATCGCCTTGCTTAAGCGCTAAACTGGTTTGCGTTGAAAAGTCTCCATACACCAAACTTAATACTTGTTTCTCGTAATCAAATTTGAACTTGATTCTATTCCAGGAATTGAATAAAACGTTCGAAGGAATATTAAAAGCAATTTTAGAGAATTTGTCTCCTATGATTAACTTGAAATGATTCTTCTCATTGGGATCCTTATCATAAATCAAATCAATATTTTCGTTATTGTTATCTACAAAGCGAAGAATATAACCAAAATAGTCATCCCTATCGGGCATAAAACTGAGGTCAAAAGCAAGTTCAAAACTTGAGTTAAAACAAAGGGTTTTTCCTGGACTTAGATCAAGACCTGTCCGCTGATCCTGCACAACTTCGTGACTATAAAATCCGAGGCCATATGATTGCGAGAAGCTTTTGTTATAGCAAAAAACAAAAAAAACAGATAAAGTAAGGAGCAGGTATTTGGTTTTCATAATAACGATTACGAATATAGTATATATCTGCAAGTTTTGAAATTACTTTTAAGCTGTTGTCTACTAGTTTGCTGATCCGGCACCCAGTAATGCAGCCTTTTCTCCTAAGATGGATTTTTTAACTGGCAGGCTATATCCCATAAGCACTGCCAAGTGTCTTCTTGTATCCTTTATAAAATAATCATCAGCCAGTGCGATATTGCCCCCAAAAACAACTGCTAAAGGCATTTTTTTTCGAATAAATTTGTAAATAAAGCCCGCCAGATTGAAGCTAAATTCTTCAAAAACAGTATTAAAACCTGGTGTTCCTACGTGGTTATCAATTAAATCTTTTACATCCTTAATGGTAATACCAGTTAGCTCTTCAAACCGTTTCACAAACCATCTGGTCGAAATGTAGTCTTCTGCAATTCCATTTAAAAAAGGCATACACCATAAACCAGAGTCTACAGCCTTACCATTTACCAGGTATGAAGTTCCCAATCCCGTCCCTAAGGTTAAACCAATGGCATGGTCATATCCTTCCAGACTTCCACTAAATACCTCGCCCTTCAAGAAGCATGCAGCATCATTTATGAAATGAATTGCAGCAGGCTGAATTCCTAAGCGAGCCGCCAACATTTGTTTGATATTCAAATTATAAAGTGACTCGTACTTTCCCTGACCCTGTATTTTACAAATACCAGTTTTATAATTCATTGGCCCAGGCATGGCAATCTTGATCTTTAACGATTTTAGATCATGCCCTATACTTGATTTCTCTAACGTTTCGGCCCAGGTATTTATGATTTCAGCCGAAGTACCAGCCGAGTTAAGTTTTGTTCTTGACCATGTACCGCTTAATTCTTTCTTTTTGTCAAGATCAACAAGCGCGGCAGTAATGTGAGAACCGCCAATATCCGCACTTAAAATAATTTTATTCGTCATCATCTCTATTTGGTTATTTATTAACTCCAAACTTATTGGAGAAGATTAATAAAAGTTTAATAAATGATTAACCAGGCAGTAAAAACAACTAATTTATAACCGTTGATACAGTCTGGCCGGCATATTCCCTTTGAGGAAGCTCCAAGGTAATCGTTTTGCTGTTCATCAATCCTTTAATATTGATCTTAACATTTAAGGTCTTATGAAGATGTGAAGGATCTGCAACATGGAGTTGATATTTGCCACGTTCCAGTTTACGAAGCATCAATAGTGCTGGAATATCTGTCGATATTTTAATTTGCTCATCATCAAAGTCTACATTAGCTGTATAAAACACCATTTGCCATAGTTCCAACCCGCGATGATATACTGCTTGAAGCTTTTCGGTATTGGATTTAATTACAATATTTTTCTTTTTCAAATACTGTTTCATTACAACCGGACTTTCGATGCCTGGCAGCAAAATATAGACATATTTTCCATTTTCAGGTCGAATGCCATGCTCCAAACTTAATTGAAAAACAGATTTCTCTTCTACTTTTTTATTAGCTTCTTCACCGCCCATGCTAATCTCGCTCCAATCGCTACGTCTTTTTTCAGCAGTTAGATTCACCTTACCCTTTTGAGGAAAAAGGTAGCCTATCCGATCATGCAATACCCATTCTACCTGATCATTAAAAGTTAGACGGAGGTCTTTTTTATAATTCCAAATGCGACCTTTTTTAGATAAAGTCAGCCCATCATCTGCAAGAATTACCTGATTTAAAGTCGTGCTAACTGGATTAGGTAATGTAGAGCTGATCCCTGCTCCTAAACATACAATTTCATCATCAAACATAAACCACGATTTTTTTGCCGAGGTCTGTAAATCATTATCCATTACGTAGGCTGTGACGCCATATCGTGCATCCGACACCCCGCCCGAAAAAGGATGAGTGCCTCTCCTATCTCCTACACCCGGTGCCTTATCTTTTACAATAGGTAGCTTATCTGGCAAGGTAGTGCCCGGTAGTTTGGTCCAATTCCACAAAGGAAAAATATTGTAATATTCATTGCCTTTCAATTGGAGATTCATTGTTCCTTCTGCTCCCCAAAAACCTTTCATATTTTCCAGATTGCCAATCTCTTGAGAATACTTTCGGTTAGATACCGCATGTATAGACATAAAATATGAAGGTCGGGTATGTACAGTATAATCCGTATTCCAATAATGCTGATGAAAGGGCTTTACTTTAAAGGAAGCAGATTCTTCGCCTTTCAGTCGTTTCTTTATGGTGTTGTATTGCTGCTTTCCTTGAGGATCAATTTCCCCCAGCCGCTCAAGATAAGACGAATAGTCTTTTTGTGTAGCTCCGACTCTTGAAATACCTCTACCCAGCACATTCCAATCCATCCATTTACCTCGAATAACACCAAATATCGATTCTAATATAAACTTTCGAAACAAATCTAGTTTTTCACCTTGCAAGGCATACTTTGTTCCTAAAGTATAGGAGGCTGATTTGGATACACAGGTCATAAACTCTGTCCCATAACCGCCATTATATAGATAGCCATAATGCATATCATAGGAAAGATCATATTGAATCCCCTCTCCAGTTGTATATTGAATGGGCGAATAGGCTTCCTTCACACCTTGCTCTAACATTTTTTCATACTTTGATAATGCACCGATAAATATCCAGCCCATGGCAATCTGTGCTTTATTGGCTCCGAAATTATATTTATGCATTGGATTATTTCGACCATTACTGGTGATTGCGGTATCCTTACAGATTACCGCAAGCGTAGTTTTTTCGACCAAGCTATCTAAGGGCAGTTCCCCAAACTTCATATTGATTAAGCTCCGCGCTAAAGACTGTGGGCGGGTAATGCCTTGCTGATACCAGTTGTCACAATATGGCAAGGGTTTATGACTCGTAAAATAGTTTAGACTTTTTTGGATTGCTTCCCAGATCTTTTTATCTCCATAATAGCTACTTTTAGGATGTGAATAGGCCAAAGTCATAGTTCTTATATTTTCCAATACAGGCAACCAACTTGGATTGATTCGCTTATGATCGGCATAGTCTAGTGATTTGTATTTTCCATTCTCTAAATTCAAATCAGAAAGATTATCCTTGACTTGCTTGTCCAAGCCCTTGATATTTTGCACCTCATCTATTTGCTCCTGGTGAACGCGTTGTAATATCGTCTGGAATACGGTATCTAACTGAGCCAGTGCGGTGTTAAAAAAACTTGTAACAAGTGTAAATAAAAAAACTAAAAAAATAGGTCTCATCATGTTTAGCGAATATAAGTTTTAACAAAATAAAATCTTTACTTTCAGTAATAATATGAAAGCACTATCTCTCAGTTGTCTACTAACTTTTCTCTTTGTGCAAGGCTTTGCTCAACAGACTGGAAACATCCCTACTCCAGCACATTTTAAGCGGGTGAACGCAGAAGCTGGTTCATTTGCATACTGGCTGCGACACATCAAGCTCAAAAAAGACAATACAGTGTACCTTTTTAATGGGGAGAAAAAACGGAATCAACAAGCACAGTATGCGGTATTAGACATCAGTATTGGAAAAAGAGACCTGCAACAATGTGCTGATGCCGTGATGCGACTTTACGCAGAGTGGCTATATGCAAAAAAGCAATATGCAAAGATTGTCTTCTTAGCAACCGACGGTACCGCTATGGATTATGCTTCCTGGCGACAAGGCTACCGTTTTGTACTACGACAACAAAAATTACAGAAGGTAAAATCCTCAGGTATTTCTAATGATCGAGCTGCATTTGACAACTATCTACAAACTGTATTTAGCTTCGCTGGCACTTTATCTTTAAGTAGACAATTGAAGCCTGTACCGCATCAAAATGACATTCTTATAGGTGATGTGTTTTTGCAAGGCGGGTCTCCTGGCCATGCGGTGATCGTAATGGATGTAGCAACGAATACTGCCGGAGAAAAGCGTTTCCTTTTAGCGCAAAGCTATATGCCTGCTCAAAGTATCCATATCCTCAAAAATCCGCTATCCTCCAGCCCTTGGTATAGTAATAAATTCGGAACTGAATTGAAGACACCTGAATGGGTTTTCAAGGCGGGCTCGCTTTATCGCTGGCCTTAACAAGCTTTTATGTTGTCCTAATATAGCTATTTACCAATGATAGGTCATATTGAAAATATATTATCCTATTTTTGCGCCAAAAGAATTGATTATGGACTCAAGCGAACTACGAATAGGAAATTACACATTAGACCATGGATCCCCAGAGCAAATACCTTACGGATCTGACATCGATTCTGCCGGATTAATGGAACCCATACAATTAACTGAAGAATGGCTGATTAAATTTGGCTTCGAGAAATTCGAGTTCGAATACGAAGAAGGTAATGAAACCACCTACGTTTTGGAAAAGAAGAATGGACATCAGTTTGTATTAAATGATGATCTACAGCCTATGGATGGTGAAATTGCCATGTTAGACTATAAATTAGAATACGTTCACCAACTTCAAAATCTCTTTTACTGCTTAACCGCTGAGGAATTAGCTATATAACCCTACTAATTATACATAGTATTTCATTAATTTGTCGCGACCTAAACTAAATCAATCATTTATCTAACATAATATTATGCCTACGCCTATTTCAGAATGCTTGTATTGCCAAAATAATGAAACACTACATCGTTTAATGATTAAAATCGGAGATTTAGAAGTATCTCAATTGTTTTTATTTAAAGAGCAATCGCATCCTGGCCGCTGTAATGTGGTTTATAAAGACCATGGAATTGAGTTTCATGAATTGGATGATGAGCAACGTAACGCATTCATGAGAGATGTGGCAAAAGTAGGAAAAGCGATTGCTACGGCATTTAATCCTGATAAAATCAACTATGGCGCGTATGCTGATACCTTATCCCATTTACACATACACATTGTTCCTAAATATAAAGATGGATATGGATTTGGTAGTGTTTTTGAAATGAACCCGCAACAAGTTTCACTTTCTGATACTCAATATTCAGAAGTTATAGGAAAAATTAAAGCAGGACTGTAGTTTAAACACTTCAAAAAAAACTAAAAACCCCTTTAAATCTTGAAATTTAAAGGGGTTTTTATTCTTAACTCCCCGCCTTATCAATTAAGGCTTGCAAAGTTTTTGTTAGCTCGGCCTGTCGCTTAGTATATTCATTTTGTTTAACATCCAGTCCTTTGATCAAATCATATTCGATCCGGGCTTTGGCTAATTCTCCTTTCTTACCCTCCATACGTTCCAAAATTCTCAATTTAGCAGCCCAATTTCGTTCAAAATAAGACATACTAAATCCCTTATCAATTTTAAGGCCCATATCTATCCAATTTAAAGCACTTTCCAAAACCTCATTGTCCCTACAATCACTCTCTACCACAGCCTCATACCACTGTGTATATATTCTTGAGCTAATCTTTTCATAAAAGCCAGCTTCAATTAATGAATTAATTTTAGTTGCATACCCTTTCCAGTCCTTTTTATATTTAAGCACTTTAATACGGGTATTTTCCATGAGTTGCTCTTTTGAAGGGAATTGTCGTTCCTGCATGAATACAATTAGTTTTTGAAAAGCAGCTTCGTCAAATTCTTTTCCATTTTTAACACTATAAGTAAGCGCATTTGCATATCTGGAATATATGTTTTCAAATGTGACATCTACGCGTTGCTTGCCGAATTTCCCATCAAATGCGACTCGATGCTCCAAGAGGTAGCTAGTAGCCGGAGAAAAAGGACTTTGAACATAAGCTGCAATTAAATCAAATGCTTCTTTACTCAGGTACTGTTCTTTCGGTATAATGGACAAATATTGCAGGGCGACTTCTTTAGCACGGGAATCTGAAGTTTCAATCAGAGAATTCAGATACGCTTTCACTGGCTCAGGATTATTCGTATTCTTTTTATACTTCTTTTCCAGATCCGCCTGATTACTCCCGCCATTCATTGCTTTTTTTGCCTCAGCAATTAGCTTCTCTGCTTTTACAGCCCCAACAATACGGTGAATTACATTTCCTTTATAATCAACCCACAACAACGTTGGATAAGCACCCACATGGAATTTCTTCTGTAAATCAATGCCCTCTCCCTTTTCCATATCCACTTTATAATTGATGAACTCTTTGTTAAAGACCTCAGCAACATTTTTCAAGGGAAAAACCTCCGCGGATAATTTTTTACAGGGGCCACACCAGGAAGTGTAACAATCGATAAAAACCAGCTTTTTTTCCTGTTTCGCCTTCGCTGTTATTTCATTCCATGTCCCTTCAGTAAACCTAATTCCATCCTTATCAGTTGCCCCGGCAAACAAAGCTGACATCATCAATAATGCTATCGCGATTAACCTTTTCATCATAAATTATTTTAGTATTTCAGCCAGTTTATCATGTAAATCCTGCCCCTTTAAATTTTTAGCTACAATCTTGCCTTTCGGATCAACCAGTACATTTTGGGGGATAGCCTGAATACCAAACAATTTAGCTGCCGCATTATCCGCCTTTAAATCAGAAACCTGCTTCCATGGCAACTTATCATCTTCAATCGCTTTAAGCCAGTATTGTTTAAATTGCGCTACATCTAAGGATACACCCAGTATCTCCAGACCTTTGGGATGATAAACGCTATAAGATCTAGCGACATTTTTATTTTCTGCCCTGCAGGGACCACACCAGGAAGCCCAAAAATCTACAAGTACATATTTGCCCCTGTAATCGGATAATTTAACCGGTTTACCTTCCAAATCCGGTTGCATAAAATCAGGTGCCTGTTTACCTACTGCTGTGCTTTTTAAACTTTCCATTTGAGCAGCATAGGCCTTTCCAGAAGGGGTAGCTTTTACCCTTGCCGACAACTTTTCAAATAAAGGAGCCGCAATTTCATATTCCGGAATGTAGCCTGTATACTTATTTAAAGCATACAAACTCAAAAAACTATCGGGATTGGCTTTTATAAAAGCCAGGCAGATCGCCTGACGCTCTTTAGCCATTACATCTTCCTTCTTATCAAAATCAGCCATGATACCTTTATCCTGTTGCTGTTCAGTAGTCAGCGCCTTAAACTGTGCATCCAGTTTTGTTTTTTGATCAAGCACCGGGTTCAGGGAAGTCATTAATTTTTGATAATCGGCATTAACTTTAGCACCCTTAACAACTATCGGTTCCGCAGGATTGCCGGTCTGGACAAATTCTGTTTTACCAGGTTCAAGATAAAAAGGAATACGCTCCGATTTCATTGTACCTTTATACTGAACAAGTATAAAAGCTTCTGCAGGTTCTTCTATCGTGCCTTTAAATTCAAACATACCGTCTGTAACATCTGCAGCTGAGCGTATATTAAACTGACTGCAGGTAAAATAAGCTTTATTAACAAGCCCATCTGGTTTCAACTTACCTTTCAATATATAATCTCCCTTTTGTGCCATCAATGCTATGGGAAATAAAAGCAATACAAATGCAACTAGTTTTTTCATCATGATATTTTTGTTTATCTTTTTATAATCCACCTAATGATTAGCTACATATTGCTTTTAGCAAAATATGTAGCCATTCATTAAGAGTTAATGTGTTATTATTTGATTGTGATTTTATGGATTTTGTGTCCAATCCTGGTTAAAATAGAGAATCTGGTCAGGAATTTGCAAAACATATCGCGGGCTGCCAGGCGATAATGTAGCAATGATTTGGCCTGCGCCATTGTAACGGTTAACCACTGGCATACGTCCTTCTGCATCCAAACGGCGCATATCAAACCAGCGATTGCCACAGAACGCAAGTTCAAATCCTCTTTCGGCAAGCACTTTTTGCAAAACTTCTTCTTTGTCTAAAGAAGTAAATTTAACATAATTTGCTGCCGGAAAACGCATTTTACGCAGCAGGTCTAGCTGATCACATGCCACTGCCGTTTCATTGTTACGCGCGGCAACTTCGGCAAGGATTAACCGCATATCCGCCACAGAAATGGCCCATGTTGGCACTGGACTTCCCGAAGAAACGCCATAATGCTGAAAATTGGTCCGCCCTCGTACAGTAAAACTATAATCGCCTGTAAGGGTATAAAAGACTTTTAACCGAAGGTCTTTGGTATCAAAACTCTTTAAAAAATCCAGTGTAGGAATTTCTTTACCCAGATAGGTTAAGCCACTATTTTTAGCATAAATTACGTCCGGTCTTCTAATCAGCGCAGGAACAGAGATGACATTATTTGCAGATTTATAATCAAAAACAACGTTTGGGCCGTTATCAAGTGCCAGCTGTGCCTCTGCGGCAGCTTTTGGGAAATTGCGCATATACAAATATGCCCTAGCCATTACGCCATGGGCTGCAGCAACTGTACCGCGGAAACGATTGGTAGCATTGTCTTTTGGAAGGTCCGGCAGCGCCCGGTTTATATCTTCAAAAATGTGATTATAAATATCCTGTACCGTGCTGCGTGGCGGTGTAGGTTCGGTAACATCTATTGAGGTAACAAAGGGTACAGCCAAATCTGTAGCAGCCGTTGAAGGATCATACATTTTAGCATAAAGATTTACCAGGAAAAGATATTCATAAGCCCTGCCCAGCAAAGATTCAGCCTTCAACCTTCTTCTGTCCTGGTCGGTGCCGCCGGTAGCTTTATCTACATTATTGATTACCGTATTGTGCAAATAAATCGCCCTGTAGTAATTACCCCATAAAATTGCCGTTCCGGGTACCTGTTCCGAAAATTGCGCCTGCCAGGTATAAACTTTCTCATCACTTTTGGTTAATGTAGCGCTAATGGTTGGAAGATCACTATGATCATCCAGCATATTCAGTTGCGATGGTGTGGACGTCAGCAAGTCCATATTGTTTAACCAGGCGTCATAGTCACGTATGGTTTCCAGCAGTTGTACTCCTTTAGGCTGCACATCAAGGTATTTATTGCATGATATCATCAGCAAAGCCGAAGACAAAGCGAGCATAAAAATTGGGTTCGTATATTTTTTCATCATTTTATGGTCTTGAAAAAATTAAAAATTAACATGGAGCGCCATGGTGTAGGTGGGCGTTAAATAGGATTTCTCGTAACTCCGGGTTGCTGCACTATAGTTTTGCTTGTTCATGGCCACCGTATAGACATTGGAAGCCTGGGCCCTGAGCTCTACATTAGAAAGTTTTGCCCGTTTCACAAACTTACTTTTCCTAAAGCTATAAGCTGCGGTAAGGTCGCCCACCGTTATATAGGTACCATTCATTACAAACCTATCTGTGGCAGCCAAGTAATTGTTGTAATTGCTATATTTAAGGGCCGGCAATATGCCTGGTAGGTTTTCATCCCCTGCTTTTCTCCAGAAGTTGTTCGCCCCTTCAAGCGGACGCGTTACTGCTGGATCCGGAACAGGCATCCTAACACTAAATTTACCGAAATAGTTTAGCATTGCATATACATAGAATTCGCCAATATCAACCCGGTTACTCATTCCAAGATTATAAGCAGGAATAGAAGAATCTACGTAATCAACATCATTAAGCCCCTGATCGTTCACATCAAAGTTCTTGGTGTTGCCATCTTTATCATAAATCAGCACGGCCCCTTTATCATCCACGCCTGCATAACGGTAAGTAAAAATGGCACCAACAGCGTAGCCTTCCAGGTAACTGGTCCTGTTGCCCAGGGTGTATTGAAAGGATTTCGGATTCGTTACCGACACCTGTGTATTGTATACTTTAAGCAGTTTGCTTTTATTATGCGAGAACACAAATCCTGTATTCCAGTTAAAAGCCCCCCTTCTTATCCAGTCGGCACGCAAACCAATTTCCAAACCGCTGTTCTGTATAGAGCTCTCATTTATAATCGCTGAAACCAAACCTTTTGTAGGATCTATCTGGTTAGATGCTAAAAGATCGGTGCTTTTTTTCATATAGTAATCAACATTACCTGAAATGTTCTTAAAAATTCGGTAGTCGACTCCCAAATTAAAGTTATAGGTCTGTTCCCAACGCAACCTGCTATTAGCCGGCGACAATAGTGATAAGGTAGTAAGTGTGTTATCAAACACATTCAATCCGGAAGAAGCAATAACCTGTGGAAGGGCATTTTTAGCCACATTTCCATTAAATCCAAAAGCAGCACGCATTTTCATAGAGTTGATCCAGTCATGCGACTCTACAAATTTTTCCTGATCTATGTTCCAGCCAGCGCCCAGCGACCATGATGGTTTATAGCGTGTATCCGGATCTGTACCAAATAGATTGGATTGATCTACACGGATACTTCCGGTAAGCGAATATTTGCTTTTATAGCTATAAACCGCATTAAAATAACCCGATAAAAAGCGGTCATCTACATAGGTCTGCCCAAAAAGGCCGGAATAGGATAAGCGGGCATTAGTTTTCGCATAAGCAGGCACAAAAGTACTAGATTCCAGCAAGTTAAAATTAACAGGAAGCTGTAATAAACTTTGATCGCTGTAACCAAAATAAGCTGTTGAATTGCTTTTATTAAGCACCCTCCTGATCTCTCCTCCGGTAATCAGGTTAATGGAATGGTTGCCCATTAGCTTATTGTAATTCAGCTGCACACGTGCGGTATAACTTTCGGTACTGCTGTTTGTTTGCTTCAGCTGGTCACCTTTAGGAATATTGTAAACTATGCCCGTAGTCGGGAATTCCATGTATCGGTTGATGTTCTGCCTGGCTTCAGCAGAGTTCTGGTTGGCAAAATGGCGACGTTCTGAGCGTGAAGTTTCATATACCCCGCCAAAATTAAGGTTAAAGCCTTTACCTACATCGTAACGAAAATTTCCGATAAACCGATTGTTGATGGAGTGTGTTTTATCACTTACCTGGTTAATTTCATCCAGCGGATAGTAGAGGTTATCCAGAGATCCAAATCCCATCATAATGGTATTGAAAAACGGGCTGACCCTGGAACCATTGAAAACAGATTGAGGATTGCCATTTTCATCCTCAAGTCTTTCATATGGATAAAGACTGCCGATGGATGGCACAGGAACGGAATTGACATTGGATTCCTGGAAGCTGGTATTGACCTCTACAGAGAAACGTTTGGAAAGTTTAAGGTTGGTACGTGCAGAAAGACCAACCCGGTTGTTGTTGCTTTTAATCTGTGTAAGATCGCTGGTATTGTACATAGCTGTAATAAAGTACGTCGCATTTTCAGATCCTCCGGAAATATCCAGGTTATGAGTTTGGGTAGTAGAATTTTGCAGAAATAAACGACCGTAATCTTTTGTATTGTTATACGATTTCAGCACATTGAGTTGACGATCCGCCTCTTCTGCAGTAATGATACCTGCAGCCCTCTGGGCAATGATTACTACGGGAGGTGAATAGGTAAAGGAAGCACCAACAGAAGGAATCGTCATCAGGGTCCAGCCAGTAGCCCCAAAATTTGCATTACTTTCTTTGGCAAACTCAATGGCTGTATTGGAAGCATCCTTATCCCAGCGGTAACGCTCATAATTCTCTTTGGGGGTTAAGCTGAAGGTAGCACGATAGCTTACACTCGGTTTACCAATTTTGGCTTTTTTGCGTTCCACGACAATTACTCCATTTGAAGCGCGGACACCATAGATAGCTGCCGCAGCAGCATCGCGCAACACGGTAACTGACTCAATATCATTAGGATTGATACTCGAAAGAGGAAGTTCTGTAGGAAAACCATCAATAACTACCAGTGGTTGCTTATTGCCGCCTATGGTAGATATACCACGGATCTGGAACAGGCTGTTTCCCTCAAATTCGATATCGCTATTGATCATTAAACCAGGAATTTTACTCTGTAAGCCCGTCAGGAAATCAGTTGTATTAATCCTGCTGTCGTATTCCTTATGCGTAAGCACGCCAACACTTCCCGTGCTCTGCTCAGGCTTAATGTACTGGTAACCTGTAGAGATACTTACTTCTTCAAGCTTACTATCTACTGGCTCCATTTTTACATCTATGGTACGCTTGCTGCCAATGGCAACTTCCTTAAGAGCATAACCTATATACTTAAATGTAAGTACATCGCCGTCATCTACACGCGGAATCAGATAATATCCGTCCTTATTTGTAGCAGCCACTGCACGGTCTTTTCCTTTAATTTTAATCACCACTCCTGAAATCGGTTTGTTATGCTCATCTCTTACAATCCCTTCCACCCTTACAGGCACAGGTTTAGGAACACTCAGCGCTTCTGCTACTGCTGTAATTACCACAGTATTGTTGATCACTTTGTACTGAAAAGGTTTACCCAACAAACTAGCCTTTAATACCTCTGTTACGCTTGCATTTTTTATATTCATCGCAATCGGGGGCAATTCCCGGATCAGGTCATTGTTGTAAAAAAAATCGTACCCCGCCTGCTTTTGAATCTCCTTAAAAACCCTTTCCAGCGTAATTTGCTTACTAGATATGGTAATCTGGGCACGTGAGGTTGCGTTAACTTGTAATAAGCCAAAAAAAATCAGCAAAGTGGTGAGCTTCATAGTCAACAGTATTTTAAAGGCATAGGGCTTCATCCCATGCTTTATAGCATGTAAAATTTCATACATTTGTTATTAGGTTTAGTTTGATTGATAATTGTTTACGAGCAATAGTTAATAATGAAACCTAATTGATCAGGGGCGGTTCGAACGCTCCTGATTTTTTAAAGCTTCATGTGCGGGCTTGATGTTAAGTCTTTACAATAAGCTTCCTCCCTTCCATTTTAAAACTAACATTTCCAGTTGCTTCCATAATTTCGAGCGCCGTTTTAATACCTTTTGACCGAGAAATAATCCCATTAAACTTTTTATTTGAAGACTTCCCAACAAATACGACTTCTACATCATACCAGCGGGAAATCTGACGCATTACACTTTCCAGGTTTTCATCATCAAACTGGAAATATCCGTTTTTCCATGCCAGGACTTCATCCACATCTGCGATTTGCTGTCCTGAAAGCTCTCCCTTCTTGTTGATACTCTGCTGCATGGGCTTTAATACCAATTTATTTTTAGCTGTAGACACCATGATTGATCCCTCTAAAAGGGTCGTTTTTATAAATGGCTCATCCTCATATCCATTCACGTTAAAATGTGTACCTAATACCTCTATAACCTGTCCCTTGCTTTTTACTTTAAAAGGTTTGCTCCTGTCTTTTGCTACTTCGAAATAAGCTTCACCTTCCAACTCTACCACTCTTTCTCCATTGCTGTAAGCAACAGGATAGCGTAATTTAGAAGCTGAGTTGAGCCAGACTTTAGTCCCATCAGATAGGTTAATCCTATAAGTCCCACCTCTAGGTGTCTCAATAGCGTTATACTCCAATTCGTTTCCATTTAATATGGACCGTAATTTTTCATAACTAATAATGCCATTGGGAGCATTGGATATAGCCATATCCTCTTCCTTGCTAATGATACCATGAGCCGTATCAAGAATTATCCTTTTACCATCGGCAAGGGTAAGTATCGCTTTGTTTCCTCCCGGCACAACAGCCAGTTGTTCGTTAGGATCCTTTTGAGAACTGTTCAGGAAGTAAAATCCAAGGCCAATGGAACAAATTAAGATCACCGATGCGGCAATTCTCGTTATCCATAAACGAATGTTGACACTTGATGGAGGGAACAACTGGTTGTTGATTTTTTCGATCATTTGCTCTTCCAGCAGGTTGGCTTGCTCTGTTTCCAGTGGAATGGCCTCTGCTTGCTGAAAGTAACGATAAATTACATTGTATCTTCTGATTTCTTCATCACTTGCAGCACCTTCCGTAATACGGGATGCCAGGTTAAGAAGTTCTGCTTTGTCTAGATGTATTTCCCCCATATACATACAAGTCACTTCACAGCAGCTTATCCCCCAAAAAGTAAATACTTTTTTTTTGCTTAAAGAGAATTACACCACAAAACAATAGAAATACAAATTCCCCAAAGCTTTTTTAAGCTTTTTCAAAGCAATCGTCATCTGATTTTCTACTGTTTTTTCGGAAATACCAAGCTTTAGTGCTATCTCTTTATTACTTAAATGCTCATTTCTACTTAAAAAAAATATTTCTCGACATTTAGGTGGCAAAGATGAAGTTGCCTGTTGAATAAACTGTTTTAATTGTGACAATTCGAGCTGATCATCGGGGTAATAATAATCCAGGTTTACTTTTTGAGCTTCTGTAAAAAAAACTTCTTTTACTTTTTCATGCCGGATGCTGTTTGCTACTTTATATTTAACAGCATTCAATAAGTATGATTTTAAGGAAGTAATCTCAATATGATAGCGATGTTCCCAAAATTTGATAAAAATTTCTTGCACCAGATCGCGCGTTAGATCATTGTCTTTCAAAATAAAAAACCCCGCCTGGTACATATTTCGCCAATAACGATGATAAATTTCTTCAAAAGCCTCCCTACTGTCTTGTTTTAAGAAAGACTGTAGCTCCAGATCAGTAGCGGAACTTAAACTCATATGCAACAAACATATTGTATTTGAGTTAAACTCGCAATACTTATAAAAAAAACCGAAGCAGAATTAGTTGAAATCATGCAGGTTAGGCTAGGTGTTGAATACCAAGCTAGAAATTGACTTTATAGCTTCGACCAACAGGCAGCTGACTTCCATCTTTTAATATAACCATCTGCGAGTTATGAGACTTTATATTCTCCTTTAATACAATATACGACCTATGTATACGAACAAACCCCATTGCGCTATGGCTCTCAATAAAGTCAGACAGTCTTCTCAACACCATGTAAGATTTAAATCTGGTGACGATCTTTATGTATTCTCCACTACCTTCTACCCATAGCACTTCATCCTTTTGCAGCCTGTTCATCATATAATCCGATTTAAAAACAAGATAATTACTGTCTTTGTTCGTCTCCTGAAAACTGTAAATATCCACTGCCTTTTTCAGTGCTTTAGCTAACCTTTCCGGGAAAACAGGCTTAACAAGATAGTCAATCACGTCAAGTTCAAAAGCCTGCACCGCATGTGTAGGATCGGCGGTAATGAATATGATCAACTGATTTTTTTCTAATTTCTTCGCAAACTCCACTCCCGACAATTCAGGCATTTCAATATCCAGGATTAGCAGGTCCACAGGCTGCTCTTGAAGAAATTCCATAGCCTGAACCGGATTGGTAAAACAGCGGATTAAATCAATTTCAGGAATATTTAAGCAATAGTCTTTTATGAGTTCTAAAGCAGGAAGCTCATCGTCAACATATATTGCGGTTAACTGTTTCATATATTAATTTCAAGAATAGTCATATACTCATTTTCCGTTTCAATAACCTGGAAATTGTAATTACCTGGGTATTCAGTGTCCATAATCGTTTTTAGAATTTTTAATCCGGCACCACTGTAATGCTCATCTTGCAAATGCATCAGTTTATCAGTCTTTGAATTTTTGATACTGAATGAGAGTTTATCATCTTTTAAAATGAGGCTCGTATGAATCATCGCCTGCAAATCCACCCCCATTCCCGAATGCTTTATCGCATTTTCAAAAAGTGAAAAATAAATGGTCGGTGGAATTTCAATGATTGAAAAATAATCATTCACTGAATAATCAAAAACAAGATTCAACTGATTATTATATTTTAGTTGGTAAAGACTGCTTAAAGCAGTAATCATTTCAATTTCTCTGTCCACGATTATTCGCTTCTTACCAACCTCATAGGTGGTATACTGTAAAAGTAGGCTAAGCTGTTTAATAAAATTTGCAGAGCCACTGTCCTGAAGGTAACTGTGTGAATAAATATTGTTTAGCGTATTGAATAAAAAATGAGGATTGATCTTGGATTTCATCAGATCAAGATCAGCTTCCTTTTTCAGCGTCTCCATCTTTGCAAGCTCAGATTCAACAATCAACTTAAACTTGGAGATCCCCAGCATAGAAGAGATCAAAATAATGATAGACTGACTCACATATACCAACAACAAAAAAGCAACCTGGTTCACATGTCCATCCCTAAACAACTCCGGTTCGATTAAAATTCTCAGCAAACAAGACAAAACATAAATTATCCCTGTATACCTAATGTATTCCCGATATTTTTTCGTTTCATAATAGGTAGGAACCAGGTAGCGAAAGCAGAACTGATACAAGATCACATTGGCAATCAACATAAAGGAAAACCGTGTCAAGCCCACCTTAATATCAAACCAATTTAAGTATAAATATAAATTGGCCACAACGAATGCTCCCCAGAATACCAGATGTTGGACACTGATCACATCTGGCCATCCCCGATATAAAAAAGACTTAAGCAGTCTTTTTTCAAAAGACAATCTTAATATCAATACCAGAAGAATAAGATTTAACAGTAAAATCATCTGCTAAGATTTTGGATATTGTATGTCATTGGTTTATAATTCCTGTTGTTCGTTGATATTTTTTGGGAGCGGAGATTATATATCTGAAGTTTAAACATTAAGAAGAGACCAATCGCCAATACACTCTTTGGGCCAAATATAAATATAGAAAATGAAAACCAACCTAAACCAAGGGAATCTTCAAGAAAGAAGCTTTACCTACAAATTACTTTCCAACTTAACCTTCTGGGTGCTGATAGCAATTATTGCTGGAATTCTGCTGGGAAGTTATGCGCCTGCAACTGCTGTAAAAATGGAGGTTATCGGCAAAACGTTTATTGAGATCATCAAATTATTTATTGCTCCTATTATATTCCTGACCATTATACTCGGCATCAGCGGAATGGGAGATTTGAAAAAAGTTGGCCGGATTGGAGCCAAATCTCTGCTTTATTTTGAGGTGGTTTCTACCTTTTCACTAGCCATAGGGATACTGATGGCCGTGTTAATAAAACCAGGAAACATTGACAAATCCAATCTACAGATTCAAAATCCTTCAAAATATACAGGCGCAGGCGCAAAAGATTTTAACTGGTTGGAATTCTTTATGCACAATTTTACCCTTCAGGTATTACTTGCAGCTATCATATTAGGTATCATCCTGAATTATTCAAAACATAGGTTGAGTGTTGTTCAACACTTAACGAGGGCATCACACTGGGTGTTTACTGGTCTAAAATATGTAATGTACCTGGCACCATTAGGGGCCTTTGGAGGCATGGCTTACACCATAGGAAAATTTGGTCTACATACGCTGGTCCCCCTGGCAAAGCTAATGGGAAGTGTATACCTAACCATGGGTATTTTTATCTTCCTTGTACTTGGGGGAATCATGAAGTACTATAAGATGAGCATCTGGGGATTTCTAAAATACATTAAAGCAGAATTATTACTAGTGCTTGGAACTTCGTCTTCCGAGTCGGCACTGCCTTCAATTATGCAGAAACTGGAAAAGATGGGCTGCAGTAAATCAGTAGTGGGTTTGGTTGTACCAACCGGATATTCATTTAATCTTGATGGCACCTCTATTTATCTTTCTATGTCCATCATATTTTTAGCCCAACTTTACAATGTCCATCTCACTCCCTTTGAGATGATCAGCATCATTGGAATTTTGATGGTTACCTCTAAAGGTGCCGCAGGAGTTACCGGCAGTGGCTTTATTGTCTTGGCCTCCACCTTAACGGCCATACATAAAATCCCTATTGAAGGACTTGCCTTCTTACTGGGCGTAGATAAATTTATGAGTGAAGCCAGAGCGATTACCAACATTATCGGAAATGGAGTTGCAGCCATAGTGATTGCAAAAAGTGAAAAAGAATTTAATCCGCAATTGGCACCACAAAACATGGAAAAAAATATTTTGGGGGCTAAGCAAACTGAAGAATTGGCTTTAGATTAATAAGGGTGATGCCATTAAACAAGCGGCTCCTTTAACGCAAATTGTTTAAATTTGTTAAAAGTTAATTGGGTTTAATTGAAGATTCCTTGATAGAGACAAAAGTAAATTCTGATTTGATTCAGAAACTTCAGAAGCATTTAAGTTTACAAGTTCTGCTGGCGATTTTTTTAGGGATATGTACTGGAATACTATATCCTGTTTTTGCAGTGAAGACCCAGATCATCGCCACTGTTTTCGTGGAGATCATTAAACCCTTTATTGCTCCTGTCATATTCCTTATCGTTGTTTCCTTTTTTGCAGGAATTGTAGACTTAAGGGCTGCCGGTTGGCTCAGTTTAAAATCATTGCTCTACTTCGAACTGATGGGTTTTGTTGCAATCGTTTTTGGAATCTGTTTTACCTTTATTATCAACCCCGGCGCAATTAACCTGACAAGTTTTCAACTGCTCACTCCCGAATTTCAGGTCGCAGGTGTAGATAGTTACTGGAGCAATGCAATACTCAATCTTTATCCCCTCATAGTCTTATTATTGGGTTGTATCATCGGTCTTATGATCAATCGTTCGAAATACAAATACCAGATAGCCAATCGTCTTGATAAAATCAGGAGCCTGATCTTTGAAATATTGAGATATATATTTTTGCTTGCTCCCCTCGCTGCTTACAGCGGAATTGCTTACACTGTTGGAAAATTTGGCCCTGAATCGTTGGTTCCAATCGGCAAACTGGTTGCGGGAACTTATCTGACGATGTTCTTGTTTATCATTATTGTTTTTGGTGGGATCCTTTATTTCTTTAAGGTAAACATCATCAATTTCCTAAACGACATCAAGCAGGAGCTACTTTGGGTACTTGGTACATCTTCTTCAGCTTCAGTATTGCCCTTGCTGATGGATAAACTAGAAAAGATGGGGTACAAAAGATCAGTGGTGAGTTTGGTAACAGTTACAGGAAATTCCTTTAACCTGACCGGAACCTCTCTTTACATAGGCATTGCAGTTATCTTCCTGTCCCAGCTTTACCAGGTTAGTTTTTCTTTCACGGAGATCTTAACTATTATCCTAATCATTATGATGACTTCTAAAGGGGCAACAGGAATAGCTGGAACAGGCTTTATTGCCATGGCCACAACCATTACAGCCATCCATAAGATACCTGTTGAAGGTCTGGCAATTCTGCTCAGCGTAGACCGATTTATGAGTGAAGCAAGGGCGATCACCAATACAATAGGACATGGCGTAGCCACAGTCGTGATGTCAAAAAATGAAAAAAACCTCTAAACTATTACATCTAGGGTTTTTTAATAGCGTTTATGCATGTGTTTTGTCGACACCATAACGGACTGATACTAGCCCAGTCTCATAGACCTTACTCTCCAGCAGCCTGAGCTTGGTTCTTCCATCCTGTTCGCGGAACAGAAGCTTACCGCTACCAAGCAATATCGGGTGCACAGACATCCACAATTCGTCCACCAAACCCTCCTTCATTAGGCTGTCAAATAGCGAAGCACCACCAAATAACCAGATATCTTTTCCAGGCTGATTTTTTATTCTTCGTGCCTCAGCGATACTATCCCCCGATATCAGTACAGCACCTTCTTTTACCGATGTCAACGTATTAGAAAATACGTATTCTATCAATGCAGGCATCCCTGGCACAACCTCTCCTTGATTACTTTCGCTATGCAGTTGTGCCATTTCATAACTCTTACGTCCGATGAACATCGCGTCAACGCGCTCAAAAAATTCGTTTAATCCGTAATCCTGATCTGTAAAACACCAGTCATACTCGCCATTAGGTCCTTCAATATACCCATCCAATGTTATGGCCAATCCCATTATTAGTTTTCGCATGTTGTTAATATTTATATTGCAAAAATGTCTAGATTCAATAACGTTTAATTGTATAAAATGGACATCAATAAAAAATATGTACAGCCTGCAGTAACTGACGTGGTGTAGCCCCTGTGTAATCTTTATAATCTCGGATAAAATGAGCTTGATCGTAATAACCACTTGTGTAGGCAACTTCAGTAAGTGAAAGTGCAGGATATCTTTTCAGGTGATTAAGTGACCGTATGAACCTGGAAACACGCAGATATTCTTTAGGTGACAAACCAACATGCTCCTGAAACTTTCTTGAAAGATGGCGCTGGCTGAGCCCGGTATTACTGACGAGCTTTCCTACAGGGATCAGCCCCCCTGACAATTGCACCTGCTTTAGACAATCTGCTATCGGCAAATCATCTTTAACATTGGCTAACGCCTTAAACAGATATTGTTGTATCAGGTTTACGCGCATTTCGTTATTGCTAGATCCCGCCATTTTATCTTCTATCTCGGCCCCCATAAATCCCCATACATCAGCAAGGTCGGTAGTTGTATCGGATAGTATATGCATCGGAACTTGAATAAACTTGTACGCCATGCCCGGTTGGAAACAAATGGCAACAACCCCTTCCCCCTTTCGCATTTGTATATCCATAGGCCTACTCATCCGAAAAGTAAAGATGCTGGATTTATGTAACTCATCATTAATGATAGCCACTGGTGTACTTGTATAGTTTAAAAACAGTTCTACACAAGTATCGGGCAGCACACGAATATAACTTCTATCGGCACCATTCTCACAGTCCATGGTGCATATCGATTTCACATGCGGCTGCAAAGCAGGGATTATATCATATGACTGTATACGCATACCTTACAAATATATATAATAGAAGCCTGTATAAATAGAATCAAATTTCGTCTGGCGGCGAATATTGATATGCTCCAATAGAACTGCTAATCTTTATCCTATAAATCTTTTTTATCAAACTTCCTCAACGATATAAATAACGGTATTACAACCCAGACAAATAAACCAAAAAAAGAAAGCGCCACTCCAACCTGATTCCCAAAAAACTCTCTAAATATTGCCCCTGTATAGCCCATTAATGCGGAAATATCCATTTGCAATAAGATTTGAACACGCCCTAAATCAATCGGATTAAGAAAACTAAAAAAGACCATCGCTCTTTCCAGCGGGTAGTCCTGAAACTGAAATAAAAAAAATAAGACCAGTGCATCAAAAATGAGAGAAAAATAGAGCCACAGCAGTATGGATAGCCCTATTCCTCTCGCTTTATCGCGGGTAATACCCGCAGCCAGCAGGGCTATACTTACAAAAATAATCGTTAAAAATAGTCCTGTTAAAATCATGGTGATGCCCGTTGCATCGGCATGATACAACAGAATGGGTATCCCCGCTCCAATAAAAAAAGCGAGTGACAATGATGCCGCCAGTCCACCAAATAAACTTAGCCAAATGGACTTTCTTTTTACAGGCTGACTAACCAGTAACTCTATAAATTCAGAACTATTGTAAATATAAATTGTCGAAAAAATAATACTGATTAAGGGTACCAATATGAGTATAATGTTTAAAAGGCTGAGCAAGCCCTTTGCAGAATTACTTTCCAAATTAAAGACACTTAAGGAAATCAACAACAAGAGAAAGGTATAGATTAAAACTATCTTGTTTTGAATGATATCTACGATTACGTATTTTAATATTTTTTTCATCTTTTAAGCGACCATAATTTTAACAATTGCTTTTGACAGCTTTTCTTCCCCGGTATCCGTCATTAACTCTGAAAGTTTTTTATAAAACATCAGCCTTCCATCCTCCATATAAAAGACCTCGGTGATCAGGTCATCCAATTCACTTAAAACGTGTGAGGTGATTAAAATCAATTTGCCTTTTTCCTTTTCAAGAATGATCTTATCCTTCAATTTTTCAGAAGATATCGGATCCAGTCCAGCAGTAGGTTCATCCAGAATTAAAACATCAGGATTGAATAGGAATGCCAGACAAGCACTCACTTTTTGTCGAGTACCACCCGAGAGGGTATGCATTTTTTTATTCATTAATGCGCCGAGGTCAAAGCTTTGTATGAGATCCTCATCTAAATGCATCTTACTGTCTTTTCTGATATCCTTCATCATTTCGATAACGTTTGCAATCGTCATATTTTCTGGGTAGCGACCGATCTGTGGCATGTATCCTACCTGACTTCTATATAACCATTCACGATTTATAGGCCGACCATTGAATTCAATGGATCCGCTGTCTGGGACAACCATCCCTAAAATTGATTTGATCAGCGTGGTTTTTCCGCAGCCATTTGGCCCCAGCAGGGCTATACACTCACCCTTGTTAAACGAAACAGAGATGTCATTTAAAGCCTTTAATTTTCCAAAGGTTTTCGTAATATTTTTTGCTACTATCATAAAGATATGGGTCTCATTACCGGTTTGTTATCCCTTAAATTTTCTGGAGTCACACCCGGCAGGATTTTTTCTGTTTTATCTAATAAGGAAACAATTAGACTTCTAAAGAGCATTAGAGCTGCCGGATTGCTATCTATAATCATAGAATACATGCTTACGGGATGATAAGGTACATCACCAATATTATCCTTAAAGAGGTCGTATCCTTCGTATTTATCCCAGTAATTTCCGGTAAATGTATTCAGTACCAAGGATCCGTTTGTCCCGATATCGAACGTATTCCCAATAAAGTTATTCCTGCTGAAATCATTATTGTCACAACTGGCCTGAATTTTAACAGCCCATCCATTGTTATTAAAGATGTTCTTGTACAGCTTAATTCTACTACAGCCCTCCATATGTAACCCAACCGTATTTTTAGTAAAATGATTACCGGAGATATCGCTATCGGTAATGTCTTTCAATAAAATTCCGTAGGCTGCGTCGCCCCAATTGTCTAAAAAATGGTTATTATACATATGAATATGGTTGCTATACATCACAGCGACCCCTGCTTCATTGCGTTCAAAAATATTGCTCACATAAGTATTGCGATTAGAAAACATGAAATGAATACCATAGCGTACATTCTGTGTGCTTACATTTCTCCAGATCAGAGAATTTTTCACAAACTCAAAATACAGTCCATCACGGTGTCCCTTTATTTTATTGCCTATGATAATCAGACTATCGGACCGCCAGCAATGGATACCATTTCCACTTTGGACCTCATCTTTCCCATAAGCCGTTATCGAGTTATCTTTTATAGTGCATCGTTTACTATTCTGAACATAAATACCAAAATTTGTGTCTTCTAAAATATTATTTAATGCCGACACCTTGTAACTGTCGTAAATCATTATTGCGCCCAGGTCCTTGATCTCCGAGCGTCCGGTATGCTGTAATTTAAACCCTTCTACGGTTGCATTCCTTGTTTTTATTGAAATGATGGCATATTTATTTTCGCCATCAAGCACCGGATAGTTGATACCTTTTAAAGTAATCGATTTTTGAATGATGATATTTTTCTCTTTGTATAACCCCGGATCAACAAGAATAGTATCTCCATTTTGAGAAAGATCTACCGCCCTTTGTATAGACGACACACTTCTCGATTCACCCACCTTGATAACTTTGGCACCAGCGGAGGAAACAGCAAAGCAGCTGATCAGTAGGATATATAAGACTTTTTTCATTTAAGCGTTGGCATCAGTGAATTCAATTGCACCACTCCTCCTTGTATAGATTGCGTAGTCGCTTTTAATTGCTTTTCTGTAAGAAAAGCAGCAATGTTACTCCCCATAGGGGACCTAAGTGTTTCGCTCTTAAATAAAAAGGCTTTCTGCAGATCAATGAACCCATGAGGTTCCTCGTAGTCAACCAGGTACATGCCTTGAACATCTTCATTTTTAACCGTTGCTTCTTTCGCAAATTCCATCAGGCAATGCAGATCATCAAACATATAGATCTTTCCCTTTTTTGTAATCAGCTCCGCTCCAAAGCGTTTATCCACAACCCCCATTTTACAAAAACTGCAAGCATCTGTGCCTACTTTAATTGGTTTTGGCTTAACACTACATGATGCCATCAGTAAAATCAACGACAAGAACAATAGAACCGGTGTTTTCCCCCTCTTAACGACTGCATTTTTTTTATGTTTATATTGAAGTACTATTGCTGTTAGCAACCCTATTCCTACACCAATAAATATCCAGCCACCTATGTCTGGAATTGAGTAGGCCCCAAAATTCAACAGTTGCTTATAACCAATAAGCGGGGGTTGATAACTCATCCCCGGAACATTTATGGCAGCATTTGGATCCAGATCGTGTCCATACTGGTACTCCCATCGCCAAAAATCAGCCATTGCAACAATTCCAAAAATTACAAAGAGGATAAATAACCCCGATAACCATTTAGCCGTTCGAAGAAAGATGGCCACTGCAAGTGAAAACACGGCAAAAAAAGTAATGATATATGGCAAAACGGTGAATTCCAAAAAGTCTTCCGTATGCAGCGTCTTCATCCCGATGTAATGATTAAGTCCATTGATGATGTCAACATTTCCAGCTAATTTGTGGGGATACATTTTAAGCACAAGTCCCTCAGGATATTGTGGTGCAGCCAACTCTATTTGCCATAGTGGAACAAAAAGAACCAGGAGTAAAGCAAGCCCACATACCAACACTATTTTTCTATTCGCATCAGTTAAGTCTGTAGATTTCATAATTATAGGATCAGATAAAAATAGCCCTAGCCATGCATGAAGCATGAACCGGGCTATTCGTTAACTACTTTTTAAGCATTTCGTCTGCTGCTTCAGAGTTTTTACCAAGGCTAAAAGAAATCGGCACTTTCGACTCTTTTACAGAAACTCGAACATAACCCTGCATTTCCTGGTGTAAAGCACTACAGAAATCGGTACAATAAATTGGGAATATCCCCGCTTTCTCCGGAACCCATTTTAAAGTCGCAGTTTCGCCAGGCATAATCAATAGTTCGGCATTCTTATTACCTTTTACGCCGAAACCATGAGGTACATCCCAATCCTGCTCCAGGTTAGTTACATGAAAGTAAACTTCATCCCCAACTTTTACGCCTTCAATATTGTCTGGAGAAAAGTGTGAACGCATTGCAGTCATATAAACATGTACTTTGTTTCCCGCTCTAACCACTTTCGAATTTTTCTCCCCCATGGTTACATAAGGATGCTTGTTCTCATCCAACCTAAAAATCTTCTGTGAATTTTTAGAAATTAATTCTGCGGGAACCATTTGAGCATAATGTGGTTCACCGATAGTTGGATAATCCAGCAACAACTTCATCTTGTCACCACTGATATCAAAAAGCTGTGCACTTTGAGACAGTTCGGGCCCCGTAGGTAGGAATCTATCCTTTGTGATCTTGTTATAAGCAATCAGATATTTTCCATATGGCTTTTTAGTATCACCACCTGGAATAGTCAAGTGTCCTGGCGAATAATAAGTCGGCTGTCTGTCTAAAACCTTTAGATCTTTAATATTCCATTTTACAATTTCTGAAGAGATAAAGAACGTGGTATAAGCATTTCCCTTACCATCAAACTCAGTATGCAAAGGGCCAAGTCCCGGTTTTTTAACCTCCCCATATAATGCGGCTTCATATTTTAGCACAGGAATTCCACCGTAATCACCATCATATGTTTTATTTGCAATAGCTTTCTGGATCTTACTAAAAGAAAACACCGGAATAAGTGCCGCTAATTTACCACTACCTACTATATATTCACCAGATGGATCAACATCACAGCCATGCGGAGATTTCGGACATGGAATCATATAAACCAGATCCGGAAAATCTCTCACATCAATCAATGTAGTTTCTGTCTCCATTTTTGATGTTGCACTATGTGTAACTTCGCTATAGGTATTATGTGCGTAATTCGCTTTAACTTTCCTCCCTTTGCCCTGTTTAACGTATTCCGCTGCTTTTTTCCAGTTTACCGCAAGGATGTAATCTTTATCTCGTTTAGATGCATTTACTTCTAGTAAGGTATGTGCTTGTTCTGAGTTATAACAACTGAAGAAGAACCATCCGCTACTTGGGCCTTTTCCACTGTGACTCAAATCGAAATTCATACCTGGGAGCAACATCTGAAAAGCAATTTTCATTTCACCATCCGTTGGGGCAACACTTACAAAACTTAGAGTCCCCTTAAAATTCTTTTTGTAAGAATCAATTGGCACATCCCCATTTTCATAATCCATAGGTACACTGAAACGTGTTCCTGCGACTACATACTCTGTGTTTTCGGTAATAAAAGGCGAGGAGTGATTTCCAGCACTGTTCGGAATTTCAATGATCTCTGCAGTACGGAAAGTTTTTAAATCAATCCTTGCAATACGCGGCGTATTATTTTCATTTGCAAATAACCAGCGTCCATCTATCTCTCCATTAGTTTGCGAAAGGTCAAGGTGGTGCTGATCTCCCCAAGGAATTTCTCCATGAGAGGTATTTAACATGGGTTTAGTTTCTTCGCTAAATCCCCAGCCTTTTTCAGGGTCAACGGAAAAAACCGGGATCACCCGTAGCAACCGTCCGGAAGGAATCCCATAAACACTAACCTGACCGCTAAAGCCGCCGGAAACGAAGTTGTAGAGTTCATCGTATTTTCCTGGTGCCACGTACACCTTTTCGGCTGCATCACTACCTGTGGCATCACCTGCATTTTTTGGTTTACAACCAGAAAGGTTCATCAACATTAACAATGCTGCACATGAACACAATATATATAAGGTTCTTTTCATATCAATCTTTTATTATTTTACACCGTCATTTTTTCTTAGAAATTCCAAGATGTCTCTTGTATCACCATCACTTAGATTTTGATTCGGCATGCGAACCATACAAATTTCAAGCATAGCCTGTGCTTTAGGGTCTTTATCGATCATAGCATCGGTATTGGTCATGAAATTCATGATCCACTCTGGCGTATGTCGTTTAGTAACCCCCGCCCATCCCGGTCCAACCAATTTCTCGTCGGTAAGCTTATGGCAGGAAGTACACTTTAAATCAGCAACCTTTTCACCCCGGACAGCCATTTCCGCATCCAGTTTATCACTAATTTTTACATCTGTAAATTTACCTTCCCCCCTATTCGGGTCATAAGCTTCCGTGACAGGAGTCTTTGTCTCACCTGCAGCAGATTGTTCGGTTGAACCGTCGGAATGAGAATTGCCTCCACCCGCGCATCCCGCGACAACCAAGGCTATTGAAAACATCAAAAACAGCTTTTTCATAACATTTTATTGATTTATTTTATGATGTAATGTTACGGAATACCTCATCCACAGAATATGATTTCAATCATATTAATCCTATTAAAAACATGATTGTGATCATATTTTTAATGACATTAATTGCCTTACTTCAAGAAATTTTAAAACAGCAGATTTTCGTTGTACCACATTATGGAAACCATTCAATTCAATAGCAGCAGGTGGATCAGAATTGCACTGATCAACTTCTTGATCGTAGCCCTGGCCGGTGTCATCTTGCGATACAAAATCAATTTTCCATTACCCTTCATCAATCAAAAATTCCTGTTACATGGCCACTCCCACTTCGCTTTCGTTGGCTGGGTAACACTCGCACTAATAGCAATGATGGTAAATTACCTCATCAGATCCGATGTAGTTACCAATTATAAAAAATACCATTGGCTACTGATCGCCAATACGCTAACCGCCTATGGCATGTTATTCGCCTTTATCTTTCAGGGTTATGCTTTATTGTCAATCACTTTTTCCACCTTATCTATTTTCGTATCTTATTTTTTCATCTATCACTATTGGAAAGATCTCAATAAGATTAAACAGGAAGGACATATCACGATCTGGTTTAAATCGGCTTTAATATTATTGGGCATTTCTTCCATTGGAGCATTTGGACTCGCTTACCTAATGGCCAGTCGCACCGTAATTCAGGAGCTTTATTTTGCAGCCATCTATTTTTTCCTGCACTTCCAATACAACGGTTGGTTCATTTTTTCCAGTTTTGGACTGCTATTTTCGTTTCTAAAAGAAAGAAACAAACCACACTTCATAAAAATCAATAAACATCTATTCCTGACGCTGGCCATAGCTGTTGTACCGAGCTATCTGCTGTCTATATTTGGACTTAAAATTCCGGATTACCTATTTTGGATCGGTACGATTTCCGCTATTATTCAACTTGCTGCACTTTTCTATAGCTACAAACTTTTACAAGCAATCCAGAAGAGTCTGAGCATTCAATTCACAAAAATGACAGCCCTTTTATGGAGTCTGGCCTACATTTCATTCGTACTCAAAATCATTTTACAGACTTTATCCATCATTCCTTATTTTAGTAGTTTTGCCTTTGGCCTCAGACCGGTAATCATTGGCTATCTCCATCTGTGTTTTCTGGGTGTGATTTCATTTTTCATTCTTGGCTATATCAATGAGCTATTCAGCAGAAAAGGCATTAAATTAAACAAATCAGGATTGCTGATTTTTATATTCGGCGTGATTTTACAAGAGGTAGTCTTAATGATCCAGGCCTTAGATGCAATGATGAATCAAAACTCAGCCAACACACATATAGTTTTACTCATCGCGGCAATTGCTATGGCAAGCGGTCTGGCCATGCTGGTTAGAAGTAAGCGGTTGAAAAGTATTTATCCATAAAAGCCAAGCATTTGGGTTGCTTGGCTCATTCAAAAATCAGAATATTCAATATCAACCTGCCGCTACCTGCAGTACCTTTTCTGCTGCAATAGCTTTAGGAAACAGCACATTATTTTCCAGATGTACATGTCTATGTAAATCGTTCTCATATTCATCAAGCTTTTTGTAAAGTATGGTGTAAGAGTTGCAGGCATCTTGCGGCAAGGTAAAGTTATTGGTAATTTCACGTATGGTATGCAATGCTTCTCCCGCCAGTTCATGCTCAGATTCCATCATCTGAATGGGATTGGATACTTTTCCAAAAGCACTAGTCGGTACTGAACCTCCTTGATGCTGAACCGCAGCCAATTCCTTAATAAAGGGGAATAAGACTTTCTCCTCTTTACTCATGTGTAACATTAAATCTGCCCCCACCTGACTAAAGAGCTGGGCAATCCTGAGGGTTTCGGGATGCTGACCGCCGTGCACTTTCGCTACTTTATTTGCGAGCTCCATAATAAATGGGGTATTCTCTTTTACGTATTGATGATGTGTATTGATGATGTAATCTGTCAAAAATCCAATGTCCCATTTTAGATAATCATTTTCACTTGTTGTAATCTCATCGCTAACCAACTCTAAGGCTCCTTTTACAGCCATCACATCAATTCCCTTTTTTTCGCAAACCTCCGCAACAGTCTTTTTCCCTCCACAGCAAAAATCTATACCAAAGCCCTTAAATACCTGAGCTTTTCTGTAGTCTTTAGTTACAATTTCACCAATAGTTTCTTCATTACCCTGGGCTTCCTTTTTTGCAATTTTCACTTTCCAAATTTCAGGCCCATTTTCCAGATAATCCCAGGAAAATGTTTGTCCTCGCTCTGCCAAAAACTGATAATACAGGGGTTTTGGGTCATGATCATTTTCAATTACAAAGGCCTGCCCCGGGTTTAGTCTGTCATACATTTCAAAAATTCTTGGATGTTTTAAGCGTGGCTCCAAAGCCGTCACATTTAATGTGTTCATCGTTTCCATAATATTAATTTTAGGTGACTCTACTATATGAGTACAAATTTACCAGCTACGATGCGCGCTGTTTATGATCTCAATCACATTGAAGTGATCTATGTACATCAAAGACCTCGAAGCTTTCTTAATCCCGCTTCTGGTATAGTCCTGTAATTCCATGCCGGCTCCCAAACTAGAGATACCTCTGCCTGATAATCCGGAAAAGTACGTATGATGCTATTTTTAACGCCCGATAAAATACTATCGCTCATAGGGCAGTTTTTGGAAGAGAGAGTCATCCTGATCAGGATATACTTATTTAGATGATCTACCCTTACATGATACACCAGGCCCAGATCAACAATATTGACATGCAATTCAGGATCAATTACAGTTTTTAGGGCATCTGTAACGGTTGCTTTCATGAAGAACAAAGGTTCTGGAATATCAAATGTGATCATAATCTTCTGTCTTTGTTTGATGTAAAAGAAGAACAATGAGGTGGGCAAAATAACTTAATGCGGTTGCGGAAAGACTGCCGGCGGCAATAATTTTAAGCGTAAAAGAATTTAAAAGGAAACCAGAAATGAATGCCAGTAGGAAAAGTAAAAAGGCAAAAGATTGTACATACAGCAAGCTTCTGTTGATCAGGTCTGATGGAAGAGGTGTTTTAACCTTTCCCGTAAGCTGTTCGTAGTGCTTTACCCATACGATATACGGCAGGGTTTTAAAGGTTTGACCTAATATCAGCAGACTGATCCAGCCCATAAAGATCAGGCTTCCATACAGTGTGGACAGGTTTACTGCAAAAGCATCATTTTTTAAATGATAATACAATATAAATGGCAAAATCAATATCCCAGCAGCAAGAAAAACAAACGAAAACAAACTCTTTACCATGGGCAAATCAACATCTTTGCGAATGCGGGACTGAAAACATCTGAAAATATAAAATAGGTAAAAGCAAATTCCGGTAAGGCCCAATAACAAAACAAAATAGGTATAACCATTAATCCCATGAAGGTAGCCGTCCAGTAAAAACAATAACAAAGCTGCATTAATGCAATAATAGGCTAATAAGAGTAAATGTTTTTTTTCATATTCAGAGATCAGGAACATGGGTAGCAATTTTGCGCTGACACCGATAATAAGCATCAGAAACCAACCTGCAATTCCCATGTGGGCGTGTAATCTCAGAAAATGTAAATGGTCTTTTTGCAAGAATGAATATTGAAAATTAAAAACCATCAACAGACCAAGCAGTGCCGTTAAAGTAAGCCATAAAGAGGCTGTAATTATAAATTCCTGGAAAATGGATTCCTGTTTTTTATGCTTAACCGTAAAAAAAACATTTACATTAAACAATGTAATTGCAGTAAACACCAACACTCCGGCAATTTGCATATACCTCCCAGGATCGAAAATCCAGAAACAATAAACCAGAAGTATAATTCCAGGCACAAAGAAAGTAATACTAGCCCATGCCAGTTTGATACTATATAACTTTGTTTCCAGGATAACGGGAAGTAGCTGATACAAAGCACCAAAAATAATCATACTCCCCCATCCTAAGGCGGCCGTATGGGTCATAGCCAAAATTTTAGGCTGAAAGTAATGTCCGGACAAGGCTTCAAGGGAAAACAAGAACATTCCGGCCAGCACCAAAAAAAACAGTCCCGCAATTAAATAATGGGTTGATACAATTTTATAAAGTGGGTTATTGTGGCCGATAGCACTCATGATCTATAAATTAGCATGTCCAGTTCATCGACTGATTTACGGTTAAGCAGAAACAGCAAGCCCTTTCTCTTGAGTTCAGAAAGCAAGTATACAGGTACCTTTTTATGGTAAATGTATAGCAACTCATCAGCATTCAGATTTTCAAGTTGTGCCAGAATCTGAATCATCGGTTGGGGCATTTTCAGCTCACTTACGTCGATATATGTAATTTTGTTTGCAGGAAACCGGCTTAATACCTTATCAAATAGCCCTTGCTGGGCGTCATCATGAGGTTCAGCAGGTAAGGCTGTTAATGCAATTTTTTGCGCTGTCTTTTCAAACCAGGTAATGATTAATTTTTCAGTCACAACTTCAGTGAAATACAAAAAACCTTTTTCGGACAGTAAATTTATTAAGGGTACCGGCTCAAAAGAATTGATGATCTTCATGCGTTCTCCGACGCCAATTCGTTTAGCCAGGATAAGAATTTCTTTGAGCGGGTCATGATCTCTGGAAAGGGATGGACGAACATCCAATTCGTGGACAATTGTCTGCCGGTCAAAATCGATGGTATTTACTTTTGTTTTTACTGGCTCTTTTATACTTTCATCAATAACAAAACCGATGGCTTTCATGCTGTTAAAAAAAATATTGGGACTACATCCTGCAATTTTACAGGCCTCGGCAATGGTTATACGACGGGCCAATAAATTACGCAAGACAGGATTGCGCAGCTTTGAGAAATTGCTGTTTATTTTTACAAGACTGTCAATTACTTTGTCCCGGTCCACATCCAATAATGCTTTTATCCGAGTGTTCAAATTGATATTCATATCTGCTGTATTTACCTGAAAACAACTTTTATATTATGCTTGGGGCAAGCAATACCTTTCAATTGATTATAAGAGTAACCTAAATTGCCAATTGTAGGAACACCGTTAACGGAGTTCTGGATATAATAGGTACCTGTATATTTCATCAGGCTCAGGTACCGGACCATATCTCCAAAATCTTTCTCCTTGATCAAATCGGAATGAACAGTAGTCCGCACTTCAAATTCTTGCTCCGATGCGACTAAAAAACTTAAGGTACGTTCAAAATTCTCGAATAGATTTGAACCCGTTATCGCTTCAAATTTATCAGGCATAGCCTTAAAGTCTAAAGCAATATAATCCACCAAGCCCAAAGTAACCAGATGCTCTATCATCAGTGGCCGTGATCCGTTGGTATCGAGTTTTATAAAGAAGCCCATCGCCTTTATCTCTTTTATCAGCCAAATTATTTTACTGTGCATGGTGCATTCACCTCCACTCAGGACCACTCCTTCCAGGATCCCTTTCCTCGACTTCAGGAATTCCAGCACTTTTTCAAAGTTGATTGATCCTTTGCCCAAAACAATATGTGGTTTGTAACAGTACACACAACGCATGTTGCAGCCCGCAAACCAAACGACACACGCCACCTTATCTGGATAATCCAGTAAGGTGAACGGTGTGATGTTATATATTGGCGCTGGATCCTTCATCTCGGGTAAAATGTTTTAATTCTACGTATTTATTATGCGTTGCCCATTCTGCTTTTTTTCCTAAATGATATTTCAAAAACGAAATAACACAGGGCCAAAATGCCGAGCCCGAATATCGTGTCACCAATTGCTCTGAGCCATTTTAGGGTAACCATTCCAGGTTGCTGCATGAGTTCGCTGGAACGGGCATACCACATTCCATGTTCTATGCTGGCTATGGCCTGCCAGATCCCTACCGGCAAAAGGCTTAATAACGCCATAGCTAACAACCCGACATTGGTGGCCCAAAAAATAAACTTCATCAGCTTCTCATTCCACACTTCATGCCTGTAAAGACTTCTCAATACAAAGAGCATCAATCCGATCCCAAGCATTCCATAAACCCCGAACAAAGCTGTATGCCCATGCAAAGGGGTTGTGTTCAATCCCTGCACATAATACAACGCTATTGGAGGATTAATAATAAAGCCAAATACACCTGCCCCCAGGAAATTCCAGAAAGCAACTGCAATCATAAAATAAATTGGCCATTTATAATCCCTGAGCCATGTTGTGGATTTTGAAAGTCTGTAATTGTGATAGGCTTCATAACCAATTAGCACGAGCGGAACAATCTCCAGTGCACTAAAAGTCGCACCAAATGCCATTACACCAACGGGAGTTCCAGAAAAGTATAAATGGTGGCAAGTACCTAGTATTCCGCCCGACATAAAGATAATAGTCGAAAAGATCACATTTAAAGTTGCAGTTTTAGTCTTTAATAAGCCCAAACGGACAAAAAGAAAGGCAATAACAACAGTAGCAAACACCTCGAAGAATCCTTCCACCCAAAGGTGAACAACCCACCACCGCCAGTATTCAGCAATAGCAAGATTGGTTTGTCTTCCCCACATTAGCCCAGCAGCATAAAATAAGGCTATTGCGGTGCAAGAGATCAGGAACATAATGATCAGATTTTTTTCAGCTGTTTTTTTCCTAAGGACGGGAAGCAAAGGCCTAACCATCAGTGCCAGCCATAAAAACAGGCCAATCAACAAAAACACCTGCCAAAACCTACCCAGATCTACGTACTCATAGCCCTGATGACCAAACCAAAAGTTTTGAATCAAATTAAGCTTTTGCATTACCCCCATCCACTGTCCTGCCATCGAGCCTAATACAATAATTAACAAGGCAACGAAGAGAAAATTTACTCCGAAAACCTGGAATTTAGGATCTTTACCGGATACTGCCGGAGCAATGTATAATCCTGTTGCGAGCCATGCGGTTGCAATCCAGAAAATTGCCAGCTGGGTATGCCAGGTTCTGGTGACTGCATAAGGCAGAAACTTATCCAGAGGAATTCCGTAAAAGCCGTTTCCTTCTACTCCATAATGCGCCGTGATTACTCCCATAACCACTTGCAGCACGATCAATAAACTGACGACAAGGAAATACTTTTTAATCATGAACATTGACGGCGTCATGCCCTGTTTCAATAGCGGATCGGCTGCAGGTGTTTCGAAATGTTCATCTTCACCTGATTTTACGTGATAAAAAACCAACACTCCGATACAGAAAATCAACAAGATGATGCTGACACCCGACCAGATTAATAAATTTGAGGTTGCCACGTTTCCAACCAGTTCATCAGAGGGCCAGTTGTGCGTATAAGATATTTTGGAACCCGGCCTTTCTGTTACTGTTGCCCAGGTTGCCCAAAAGAAAAAGGCATTCATTTTATGCATCCTTTCCGTATCCTTAATCGACATTTTTGGAATTGCATAATCGTGACGCAGCTGGTCAAATTTTGGGTCGTCCATAAATAACCCCTTGTAGTAATCGCTTAAATAAGCAATCGCTGCCATCCGGTCGTTCGAGACGGTTATCGTATTGGTCTGCGCATTAAAGGTATTCTTGCGCAAATCCTGCTGGAGCCTGATTTTTAGTCCTGCTTTCTGCTCCTCCGTTAATGCATCAAAGTTGGTATTAAAGTCCTTCTTTGCATACTTATCCAGGATAAAGACCGCTTCGCGGTGCAGCCAGTCGGCTGTCCAATCAGGAGCCACATACGCACCGTGGCCCCAGATAGAACCGACCTCCTGTCCACCTATGCTTTGCCAGATGTTCTGACCATCTTTTATCTCCGCTTCCGTAAAAATAGTTTTGTTCTCTGCAGAAATAATCTTTTCTGGTATGGGTGGAGACTGCTGATATATTTCATAACCGAAATAGCCCAGAATGGCAAAGGAAATACCCATTACCAATGCAAATCCAATCCAAAGTTTTCGTTCTCTATTCACTTTATATGTGTTTTAGGTTCTTTATTCTACAATCAGTTTACCCTTCATCATAGAAATATGGCCAGGGAAAGAGCATATAAAATCATATGTACCTTTTTCAGTAACCGTAAAAGTTATGGTATCTGATTCCCCGCCACCAAGAAGTTTCGTATGTGCAATGACACTGGCACTTTCGGATTTAGGAATGTAATCATTGTCTTTTGCCTCCATCGCTTTTTTTGCGAAAGCATTCATATCAGTGCCTTGCTTTAGTAAAACGAAGTTGTGTCCCATTGCATTCTTCTCCAGTGTACCTGTGTGTTTAAGTGTTAAAGTAACAGACCGTCCCGCAGCAATTTTAAACTCGGTTTGATTGTACTGCATTTGATCATTTCCTTCCAGGGCTAGCACATTGCTCATTTCAGGCTCAACAGGCTTTACAGGTTCAGCTTCTACGGTTGCTGCTGCAGATTGTGCTGCTGTGGATTCTTTTTCTGAATTTCCTCCACAAGAAGAAAGTGCAAAACTTAAGGCGAAGACAAGTACGGTGTTATTCAGTATTTTTTTCATTGTTGGTTATTTTTTTGACAATTAATAGTTATAAATTATCATCAAAGTTACCAGCTCCTGAGGCTGGGCTTTATGAGTGAAATCATAAAGTTTACAAGTAAACTTTGCGGTTACTGATGACCAATTCACCCTTCTTTTCGAGTGATTTTATAGAACGGATGACTGTTTCCACTCTTAATCCGGTAAGGTCGGCTATTTGCTGTCTGGTAATTTCGACCTTATACTTACTACCAGGTGGCACTTTATCTATTTTTGTTTTAAAGTAATCCATTAGCTTTAGTACCCGGTGTTCAGGTTCCTGGGAGGAAATCTCTGAAGCCATGATAGATTTATAATAAAGCCGCTTTGCTAAATTCGTCGTCACGTTGAGGTGAATCTCTGGGTTAGCCATTAGCAATTCCATAAATTTATCCTTCGGTAAAAGAAAAACTTTCGAACATACAATCGCTACTGCATTGGCAGGATAAGTGTCTTTAAGAAAAAGCGGGGGTTCGCCAAAACTATCACCTTCACTAAAAAGTCCCTGAACAAATTCCTTTCCTTCATCATTAAAATTATTCATTTTTATCGCCCCACTAAGGATTTGAAAATAGTATCTGGGCATATCACCTTGATTAAACAAAACTTCCCCCTTATCAAAACTGGCAAGCTTAGATCCAAACTGAGCTAATAAATTTTCATCAATCATAGTTTTTAAGATTAGTAATTACTTAAAATTTTAAAGTCAGCAAACCATAAATATTCCTCCCAGGTCTTAAGGTTGTTCCCCAGTCCAGGTGGTCAGCATAGGCTTTGTTCAATAGATTTTCAATACCCAGGGAAAAATCTAGTTTATGCCTTTTCATGACAATGCCATAACCAGTCCTGATATGGAACAGGGTATATGCCGGGCTTACGCCTTCACCGAAATCGACATTGATCTCACTTTGCTTCGAGCTGATTTCATTCTCCACCTGAAAAAACAAAGTTCGATGCTTGAAACGAACACTAGTCATGATTTTTAAAGGAGAAATCAGCGGTAGCGGGGTATTTTCATTGTCTTTGCCTCGTAGCCATTTCCAGGTGTTGTTGAATGTCAAATGTCGATTCAGCAATTGGTAATTAAAACTGCTTTCAGCACCGAAAAGCCTGGCCGAAGGAATATTTTCATAGGAACGCACACCAGAAGCGCCGGTAGTCATCACACTTAAATCAGGCTGTGTTCTTCCCATGATATAATGCGCTACCCGACTGCTGAAAGCACTTAACTTCCAGGACCAATCTTTTGTGGCACACAGCAGATTAAACTCCGTATTCCAGGCCTGTTCATTTTTCAACAAAGGGTTCCCCACATAATCATGATTGTCCATCTGGTTAAATAGATAGAAACCATACCTTTCAGACGTAGTCGGAAATCTTTCATTAAAACCCGTGCTTAAATAAACCGTAAACATTGAACTCAGAAACCGGGTATAACTGATGTTCGCATTTTTCAAGATTCTGTTAACTGGCCCATGTACATCGTACCCTAAAACAGAAAACTGATCCTGTCCCATTTCATCGGTAACTTTCGCATTGGCCGCCTCGATCCTTAATTTCAGACCAAGTCGGCTGTTGTTTGACAGATACATTTCATCCTCTACAAAGAGCCCAGTTACCATCTGATGATTTTTTGGCCAGGTAAGCATGAACATTGGTGCTGCGTCCTTGGGATACATCGTCATATCAGCATGAACGGAATTGTAATAAAAGTCCGATTTTACCCTAATGGCATGTATCCCCATCTTTTGAAGTCGAAACTGGAGAAAAGCACCCATCGTATGGCTTTGTCCAGGCATATCCATATGCATAGCGATGGCAGGTCTTTGTGTGTCATCCATAGCATGGCGGACAGAATTTGTGTAAATTTTAGCTTCCAGCTCCTGCAGGAATTCGGAAGAATTATTCCGCTCGTAAGTAACAGAAGCAATTCTGGCTTTCGCATAGCCCACATCCATGGGTAATGCTGGAAATCCTATATTCCAGCCATCATCCAATAAAAAATCTGCTTTTATCGTGCTATTTTTGTTGAGCAGGTATTTTCCGGAAACACTGGTATTCACTTTGCCGTATTGTGAAAAATCGACTTTTTTATTTCTGCCATCTGTATAATCTCCCCCTTTCCGATACACACCACTAAACCGAATGGCCCATTTTTTCTCACTATAATTCATCACTACTGCGTTTTGTACGGCGGTAGCAGCCGAATAATATCCTGAAGCAAGACTTCCCCTAAATCTGGCATTGGAATCGATCAGGGCATCAGCCAATTTTAAATTTAACGTCCCACCAATAGTCGCCCCCATTCCAATACCATCTCCACCGTACTTAATGTCAATACTTTTTAGATTTACAGGTTCTGTATAAATCGTTACTGGATCCATCTTATCCGTACAGGCACCAAAAATCCTCATTCCATCAATGACAACGTTAATCTGTCCTGCAGAAAAACCTCTTAAAACCGGCTCCATACCAATAGGTCCGCGTCTGATCAAATTTACGCCTTCCACTCTGGCCAGAATATCCTCCGTACTGGCTAGCATAGATGATTGATAAAAAGTGGTTCTAGGTTGTTTACTTTTCCTGGTGCTGTGTATCTCGATCTCTTTTAAGGACAGTTCTCTGATCACACTGTCCTGCTGAGTCTGCGCCATAGCTGTCGATGTGGAAAGCACCAAAATAATAGCCATAACAAACTGAAAAGAATAGCACATATCCTTAAAAAGTAAGGTCAAAAAATGTAGTGTTTTTCTGTCCTGCCTTGGCCAAGTCCAAATTGATCCTCCAGTCGCCTGTCATGGTAAAATTAACCTTTCCTTTGTAATACCCATTTTTTGTATACACAGGATTGACATTGTTGGGAGAACCATGCCCCATAGCGGGCATTTCAGGTGTAATGGTCAGGAGGTAGTTATCAGCGGGGAGAAAACTCATCTTATCCTGCTGACGATAAATGATCATTTCAAGCTCATTTATTCCGATTTTTGGATGGATAGGAAAAAAGTAAGCAACCACCAGTTTATCGCCTTCTGCGGTCGTCAGCATTTTTACCCGCTCAGGCGAGGAAGATCCGACTTCCGCTGCCAATCTAGCAGTACCAGTCTTATTTTGTCCATCTCTTTTAATGGTCACTTCAAGAGACCATTTATTTTGGTCGGTGTTACCCGGCATCGTAAAAACTGCCGCAAGAGGAAACAAGGTGTTTTCGGCCCGATCGCTTTCCGGTTGCACGCTGGGTGCTGAATGAGACATGTGCATTCCATTCATTTCCATATCCATTACTGGCAGGACTTTAACCTCAGCCTTAGTGATCGTTTGGTTGGAAACAGAATCATAAAGTGCCACAAATAATTGGTTATATCCTGTTGTAAGGCTACTTTTAGCCCATAACTCTATTTTGGTAGATATCCCAGGTGCATAAGCTTCTGAGATTTTTTTTAGCCCCTCTTTAGGGTCAGTAATATTTTCATTGTCTACATCTTTTTTACAGGCAGTTAAAATGGCCAGTAAAAAGACAAAAGCATATAGTTTTTTCATGATGATTTAATATTAAAAAGCATAAAACAGCCGCTTCGCTTGCGAAAAAGCAAATTATCGTGGTGAAAAATTCTAGATAGCAATTGGTCCACTAGCAACATATGCTAACGAAAATCGCTTAGGCAAAGCGAGTTGAAGGGGGATGAAATATATTGATATAGATAATATGCTTATAATTCGTAATCAGCGTTATATTGCTTTCCGCGATAACAAATGATCCAACAGCAGTACGTTCATCAACAACGATAAGGAACAAAGGTATCTCCAATTGCTTCTCTATTCCAGAACCTTGCCGCTCGTTTTTTTCGGCATCAGCTAACCTTTTTTTCAAGAAACACTTTCCTTCACAATGCATTTCAGGCCTGTTTCTATTTATGCAAAGCGATTTAACGATATATTCTTTATGGAATTGATAACTGGCCACTAGTCCCAATTGGATCAGGCATTGTGCGCTTAAAACTAAAATTAACACAATACTTAGTACCTGTTTCATCCTGTTACCTCTCTTGTTATTCTAAGGGTAAAAGTAATGACTAAATAGATGCGACTTAATGATGAGTATCATGCTAAAACCTGATTGATATCAGCCTAACAAAGAAATAAAAACTCAAAATTTACATATTATTTCTTAGCCATGACAACATCAATAGAAGACAACGAACTAGACGCCGAGTTGCAGGAACTTTATCTGACGGGCAAGCAATGGTTAGCAGACCTTGATTTTTTTGCGACTGAGCTTATTTTTTTAAAAAAGCTTAGTCAAACCAAGATCCAATCGCCTAATGACGTTAATTTTTCAGAACGATTGGAAAAATTAACACATCATTATTGGGATTTAAAAAATGACATCCAGAAACTCATTCAAACTTTAGGTATGATTACTGTAGCCTCAGAGAAAAAAATAGAACTGAGTTTCCTGGAGGACCATATCCAGTTAAAATTCAAAATTGAAACGCTGTTGCAAACCGTCCAGAGTGAAAGAAAAGCAATTTTCGCATTATCATTGGGGAAACATACCCTTAACTCCGAATCTCGCGACGCATGAACAAATAGTAGGACAGCGCAAAGCAAGCTACAGTCGCCCCTATCAAACCGCTTACTTGTGGCCATACCACCATTAGGCTTTCCCTGAATGGCAGAGGTGCAGGTATTGCCCCAGCCATCTGCTCCATTGTCATCGGGCCAAGACTTCGAACGGAAGGCATCAGCATCGTGGTACTCGCATCTGTATAAAGCTGATTAGGTGCAATGCGCAATAAATCCAGGATAAACTCATTGTAACGCAGAATTTGATCTTGCGTCAAAAATGTTGGATCCGGTAAAAAAGATCTGATGATCAGGTTGACAACAATTTGATAAAATACCGTAAAAAACAACCATATGCCTATAGCCGTAAGGGCTGAAGTTGCGGCTTGCTTGAATTTGATTGACAGAACAATTGACAAACTCAACCAAAAGCCTACATAGAATATGCTAATCACTATGAATCCTAAGATCCGCAACAGCTCGGCTGGCTCCATTCTGACCCCGGTCAAAACCAGCCCGCCTCCTATCATCAGCATAGCCAGGATTAAGAATAATCCCCCAACCATAATAAGGGCACTCACAAACTTGGCTAATAACAAGTTATCTCTGTAAATAGGCTGTGCCAGCAGCCTTGTCAACGTCCCGCTATTCTGTTCGGCATTGATCGCATCGAATCCCAGACTGATACCCAATAAGGGGGCCAGAAAACTTAAAAAAACGTGAAAAGGAGGTATAGAATTATCTGTGGTAGTTAGCAATTTAAGGTATAAAAAACTGCGATCTGGATCATTGGCATTACCCATAGCCGATCGGATATTACTCAGGGATACGTACATCGATGCAACAAATGTTAGTATGATCAACCCAATCAGTACGATAAATCGCCAGCTTCGAATATGGTCTGCCATTTCCTTGTGAACCATTACACTAAAAGGGCTGGAAAGTGATTGACTCTTCATTTTCTTTAATTAATGTCCTCAAAATATTTTTGATAGATGTCATCCAGACCATAGTCTTTTTGATGTACGCCAAGAATATCATATTCCTTTTCGACAAAAAAACGGACCAGTGCTGGCGTGATGTTCTGCTTACACTCAAATTCTATCGTCTTTTTATTTATTGTGATCTGCTCAATAGTCTCCCATTGTCTAAGTTCCTGCGCTAATGGCCAGGCTTGTGGAACGACTTGCGCTAAAGTAACGGATACCACATGCCCCTTATTGCTAAACAAGTTTCCTGATAAAGTATCAATATTACCCTGGGCCAATAGTTTGCCTTTCACGAAGATCCCCACCCTATCGCATACTTGTTGCACATGATGCAAATGATGTGAGGAAAGCAAAACGGTCAATTCCTGCTCTTTACTTAAGCGCTTTATTAATGTCAGAAATTCCCGCACACCATTAGGATCTATCCCAAGCGTCGGTTCATCAAGGATGATCACATCGGGTTCCTTAATTAACACATCAGCCAGACCTAATCGCTGTTTCATGCCACGGGAAAAAGTCGATGTTCGCTTATTCATAGCTGAGGAAAGCCCAACGATCTCCATAACCTCTATTGCGCGCTTCATGATTTCCTTTTCGGCCAGGCCGTTCAGTCTTGCAATGTACACCAGGTTTTCCAGCGCAGTCATGTTATCATAGAAACCTAAGGTATCCGGCATATAGCCTACCTTTCTTTTCACAGAAATGGGGTTGTTAGTTGCGTTGTAACCACAGACAAATGCAGAACCACTTGTTGGATCGGTAAGCCCCAACATCATCAATATGGTGGTCGTTTTACCTGCTCCATTTGGGCCCAACAGTCCAAAGATCTCTCCCTTATAAATGTCGAGGCTCAAATCATCGACAGCCTTTTGTGAGCCATAACACTTAGTCAGGCCCTTAAGTTGTATAATAGGATCTTTCATCTTTCTATCTTCTACCGTACTTGCGGATCAGATAATACACCAGAGCAACGGCCAAAAGGATAACCAATATACCGATCCATCCAGAAAGCAATGAGGTTGTCACGACCATTCTAAAGGCGGCCTGAGAATTACCATTGCTATTTGTTGCAGTAAAGGTAGCGGCGTAATCTCCCGCGATCGTTTTATCAGGAACTTTAAGTTTTGCCGTTATGGCTAATGTCTTCCCTGGCTCCAATTGCTTAATTTTTGAAGGTTCAAAAGTTGCTTCCCAATTGGTAGGTAACTGCGAGGAGAAATCAATATCGTTCAATGGTAGTGTGCCTGAATTCTTTACCTCCAAATGGATTTCCTTATGGCTGCCAGAGGTCAACTCTTCACTCAATTTTCCGCTTGGTGTAGTCAATGTTATTCCATAGGATCCCTTTACTACAGCCTCCAGATTTAGAGATAGCGTATCGGCATTCACTATTGCCATTACTGGCAGCTTATATTTGCCTGGTTTAGCAGTTGCCGACGCATTAACTTCTATGGATACATCACGCGTGCTCCCCGGATCCATGTTGAGGGAAGTAACCTGGTTACCATCCACCTTATAGCTGATCATCCAGCCAATAGGCAAATTAGTTTTGAATTCGAATACAGTCGCTTTTCCAGCCCCATTGTGCAAGGTCGTATTGTAACGAAATGTTTCATTCGTAGCAGCTTCGATATTGATCAGTTTTGCCGTAAAACTGGATTGACCATCGATGCTTGCTGCTGGAGCTTGGGCATGTAATGCCTCTTGGGATGCAAAAAGGAATAGGAAAAACAATAAAGATCTGAACCTTTCGCGGAAGTTGGTAAGTGAGAATTTTGCTAACATGATCTGAACACTAGAATTTATAATAATAGCTTAAAAAAAATGTCTGTTCAATATTTTAATTGACGGAACAAATCAAAAAAACAAAATAAAATTTTCAAATGCATTTAACATTTTTTAACAAAAGGTGTTGAATCAACCTAGATTGAACATCAACACCTTAATGCATATACTTCAATTTACCACAGTTGCTCGGGAGCTTCACCCTTTTGAATTTGTGCTACATTAGCTAGCAACATTTTCTGTTTGTCTCCGCCTTTTATAAAACCATCTTCGCTGGCTTTCTTCATCATATCTACAGCTTCCTGTTTCCGTCCGATTTTAAGAAGCAAACCTGCATATACTGCCTCGGTAGAAAAATGAGGGAAGTACCCTTCTGCTAACTTTGCCCATTCAATGGCCTGTTCCAACATTTTAGGATCATCTACAGTTGCGTAAACAGCTTGCGCAGCATCACGTAGCTTATAAGAAAAATCGACCATTTTTGAATTTGCCATAATCCTTTGCATCGAAGCCCAACTTTCCACTTTTGTAGAGTCTTCCTTTCCGCTAACAAAAGGAGCCCTCCATTTCTGATACGCTTCTTTATCAGCAGTTATTTTAGCGGGAATATCCTGTTTCAATAAACCGTTGTTTACATAGTCCAGCGCCGCAGGAACTAACTTTTTTGCATTTTTAGTCCCTTTATAATAATTCATCACCAGTCCTTTTAAGGTCGCGTCTATTTCATCACGTGTCATTAACTCCATTACCTTCTTTTTAGAAGCCAGCATTACAGGCAACATTTGTTCTCTGTTGTTTTTAATGATTTCAGTATTAAAATACTGATGCATACCTGCATCCGTTATACTCAATGCATAGCCCTCATTCTTTCCAATAACTTTCTCAATTTCCTTGTAATGATTCAGTACATAATTATAAAACTTACCTCCTGGTACAAAGGTCATGTTTGGATCAAAAGCCATGATCGCCGCCATTATATCTTTATTAGAAAGATCTTCCTTAGTCAGCGATGGAAATACCTGTTCCAATATTTCACCATTAGGCATTTTAACAACTGCTCTTTTTTTCAAGTATCCGATCAAAAAGTTTTTATCTCTTTTGCCAGCGCTATACTCATCATCCCAGGTTGCCAAAGGCTTTGGATCGTGTTTTTCTTTAATGGCTATGCTTGCTTCATTTAAGAATATTTTTGCGGGATTATATCCACCAGAACGATAAACCAATACACCATCACCATTCACGAACAAGTAAGTAGGAAAAGATTTTACACCGAATTGCTTTGCAATTGCAATCCCTTCTCCTTTTTCTGCATCTATTTTGTAATTGATGAAGTTTGGATTGAAAACATCACCAACTTCCTTGAGTGGAAAAACTTCGGCCACCATTTTTTTACATGGGCCACACCAACTCGTATAGACGTCAACAAATACCAATTTATCCTCAGCTTTGGCTTTTGCCAATGCTTCCTTCCAGGTACCGTGATCAAAATTAATTCCCTGAGCAAATAAAGCCCCCGTTAACAACAACAGGTAGCTTAATAAAAAATATCTTTTCATTATGTTTCTTAAAATTTATGCAACGATTATTTACCAAAAAGCATTTCCAGCTTCTCATCAATCTCTTCACCATCCCCCACATACCGAGCGATGATTTTTCCTTCTTTATCCAATAAAATCTTGGTAGGAAAAGCCGTCACTCCATAAGCCTTAACGGCATCAAAGGCTTTTATCCCTTCATTGTTCAATACCTGTATCCAGGAAATTGCGTCCTGCTCAATAGCATTTTTCCAAACTTTACGGTTGTCTTCAAGCTTGTCTCCTTGTTCATGCGCAATACCCAGGATTTCGAATCCATCGGACTTATACTTAGCATACAACTTTTTCAGGTGCGGATGTGATGCCCTGCAAGGCCCACACCAGCTGCCCCAGAAATCAAGCAATACATACTTACCTTTTAAGCTTTCCAGATTAACATCATTTCCATTGATGTCTTTTTTCTGAAGTGGAATAGCCTGTTTCCCTATAGCCGTTGCTTCCATACTTTGGATTTTATCCGCAATCCCCTTAGCGAATGCGCTATTTTTATGTCCATTCCCCAAATTGGTATAAGCTGTTTTCAATGCTTCAAAGCTTAAGGAATTTTGCATTCCAGAAAGAAAATACATACTGACTAAAGAATTTGGGTATTGCTTAATGAAATCAAGTTCCAGTTTTTCCGACTGAGCAGCATTTTCCTCACGTAGTTTGTGAGCCTGTTTAAAAACTACCGAATCATCCCCCGGCTTAAAGTTATCAAATGCTTTTTTTAAGGTTATCCAGCTTTGATGAGTCAGTTCATTAAGCTTAGGCTTAATTATATCCCATTCCTTATTTGAGGTTCCTCCTTCTACTTTTGCCATGTACAGCATATCTGCATCTCCATTTACTACTATCTCCTCATTCGTTAGAAAGAGATTAAGAGATGGCCCCGGTATAAATCCCTGCTTGCTCATAATAACTGTGGCGGGGTTCCGACGCAGACCAAAACTGGCCATCACAGGTTCAAGCACCTTACCTTTAAACACCATCCAACTACTTTCCTTAGTACAGTTGGTATCTATCACATATTTACCACCCGTAGCGTAAGCGAGGTATGGGGTGTAATTTTTAAAATTGCTTATTTTAACTTTTAGCGTGTATCCATCCTGCGCATAACAACTTAGCATGCCCAGGACGAAGCACACGATTAGAGAATATCGTTTCATTTCTTTGAATTAAGGTTAAAAAATATGGCCTATTTATTTGATCAACCTACCTAATTCCCGCTCTAAATCTTCACCTCGAAGATTTTTAGCCAGGATGATTCCGTCAGGACCAACCAGAAAGTTTTGAGGAACGGCTTTAACATCATAATCGGCCGCTACAGCATTTTTCCAACCTTTTAGATCACTCACGTGTATCCACGGTAAACCATCAGCCGCTATAGCTTTTAGCCAGGGCTCTTTTTTATCATCCAGAGAAACTCCAATAATCTCAAAGTTCTTGTCTTTAAACTTTTGATAGGCCTTTACTACATTCGGATTTTCTTGTCTGCAGGGGCCACACCAGCTGGCCCAAAAATCAATCAGAACATATTTACCTTTTAACGAAGACAAAGAGACAGGCTTGCCTTCGGTATTGTTCTGAACAAAATTCATTGCGGGTTGACCTACATCTATTTTCTTTGCGGCTTTTAATCGTGCAGCCAGGTCTTTTCCCTTTTCTGAATTTCTTAAACGCGGACTTAACACACTAAAGAATGGTTCAAACTTTTTCGGATCTATTACACCACTTCTGCCACTAACCAAATCCAGGCTTACATATGAATCTGGATGTTGATAAATAAAATCGTCTTCTACTTTGTTCATTTCTACTCGTATAGCACGCAATTGAGGAAATAGCTCATCCCTCGCTTTATCATTCTTCTCTTTAAAGTATTGCCCCATTTTTTCACTAAGTGGCTTCATCTTGTCCTCAAACGGCTTTAACTGAGATTTCAATACCAAATAATCAGCTTGGGCTACTCCACCTTTAATCATCGCTGTTTTAATATTTGCCCCAGTTAGACTAAAACTTTTATTCTCCAGAAAAAATTCCTGCTCATCCATAGCCATCATTTTTTCCATGGTCATAGGCCCTTTATCTTCTTTCAGATCTTTCAAAGTGATTTTTGCTTTGACAGCATCTTCTACGAGACCTTTTAACAAAAAGCTTCCATTTCTGATGATGGCAGAATCCTTCAGCACTTTCTTTCCTGAGGTATAATTAAGCATTACTTTTTGTCCATCCTTTGCTCCGCTGATGTTTCCTTTGATAGAAAATCCCTGCTGGGCACTTGCAGAAAAGGTCAACAGGCCAATTGCTGCAGTAATTAATGTTTTTAACATATCTGTTTACTTTATTAATGAATAATCTTGATAGTTTAATGATTAAGGGTTGTTTTGCATTTCCGGATTTTCATTGATGATTTTCTGAGGAAAGCGCAACACGAATCTCTCCGGTCTGAACGTAAAGGTTGTGGTGCTACCTGTTGCAGCATATAAGGTATGGGTAAAAGTAGTCGTACCAAAAAGTGGGTCTACCGAAAGCCTCCTCATGTCAAACCAACGATAGCCCATCACCGCAAATTCACGGATACGCTCGTCAATGATAAATTTAATTAGTGGCACTTGCTGCCCCACTATCGCGGGCGGAACATCTGAACTAGTTCCCGGCAATCGTTTTTTACGCAAGGCTTCTACATCTATTTTAGCTCCGGCAAGATCGTTTGTCCTGGCTTTACACTCTGCTCTTAGCAGATAGAGATCAGGTACAACCACACCGAATTGAATAGAGCCCGGACCAATTTTCCTTAACAAACCAGGCCGGTAAGCGGGGCCTGCATATGCATCTGTTGAATAGAACTTCAGACGCAAATCCAGGGGATCGAATAAGTCAGTTGTCTTTTTATCAACCACTAGTTCGTTATTTGCAAATGTCCAGGTGCCGGAGGCCTGTTTACCAAATACGTTTTCTTCATTATTAGGAATAGTAGGATAAGAAGGCCCAAAAAGACCAATAGGTAAAAAGGCCCCACCGGTTGCGAAGGTTACGTTATAATCATAAAGCCGGACAGGAATTGCAGAATTTGCGATGTCAGTGAATGCCGCATTTAAATAAGGTAAAGCCTCATTAAACTTACCCATAAACATATACACTTTCCCTAACAGCCCTTCTCCAGCGGCTTTTGACATTCTTAAACGATGTGTTGTTTTTTGCGGCAAATTAGGAATAGCAGTAAGCAGGTCGCTCACAATAAAATCATACACCTCTTTAACCGTTGCTCTTTTAAATTTTGTTTCCGTAACATCGGCATTCTTAACAATAGGAAAACCCAAATCCGTGGCGGAACTAATTTCATTATATGGCTTACCAAAAAAATTGATCAGCAAAAAGTAGGTCCATGCTCTTCCGGCCATTGCTTCGGCTTTAATAGAAAGTTTTTCCTGCTCTGTTCCCTCTGTCGCATTTGGGACTTCAGTAATGATCTTATTAAATAAATAGATGTTTTGCAATGGCACAGTCAACTCTGCGGCATTTTCATTGGGTTCATAGGTTACATCATCCCAACGAAAAAGACGCTGTGTTTTTAAATCAGCTCCGCTAAAATAAGGTTCCACTGCTACAACTTCATCCCCCATAGGCACCTGAGCATTAGCAAAAATATTAACTAAATCCAGGTTACTGAGTAGCAAATTGTAATCCGATACTTTCTGGGCAATGAGTTTTCCTTTTGGTGTGACCTCAAGAAACGATTTTTTGCAGGATCCCATAAGAGCGACCACCAGCACCATGCCCACTAGCCCCTTTATATTTTTATATATCTGTTTCATTTCCATGCTTTATTTAGAATTTTACATTCAGACCAAATGACAACGATCCCTGGTTAACCAACATGCTTCGATAAGCATAAGTTGCCTCCTGAAATTCGGGATCTATACCATCTTTATTCGCTTTCCATAGCATCAGGTTAGAAATTTGTGCGCGTAACGTAACCTGATCAGCTTTTAGTTTTTTGATCAATAACGACGACAAGCTATAAGACAAAGTAATGTCTCGCAGTTTGATGTAAGATGCACTAACTACGTTAACATCACCGCGGATATAATAAAAAACATCCCTCCGCGTATCGCTTAAAGATCTATTAGCTAAATAGGCCGGCACATTGGTCGTCAGCTCATCCCCGGGTTGCTTCCATCGATTAGCAAAATCAGCATGCAGGTTTCCAGTGCGAAAGCCGTCATAAAGTTGAGCGTTCTCATGAGTAAATCGACCAGAGTAAGTCTCATTTACATCTTTTCGCATCACATGACCTAGATTAAATATCACATTTGCGCTTAAGCCGAACCCTCCATAACTAAATACATTTGTGAACCCACCATTCCAAACAGGTTGGTAGGTACCCATAAATTGTAAATCATCGGGTTTCGCAACATTAGGTGTTTTGGTTACTGTCCCGTCTGCCAGTTTAATTTGAGGATCGCCCATTGCGTCCAAGCCAGCATAGCGATAAGCAAAGACCGCAAATGCGGGGTAATTAGCGACATAGCGATCGCGAATCCTTTCACTAGCCAGGGTAACCGGTGTACCCAGATTAAGTTGGGTGATGGTATTTTTATTGTAGGCAATGTTAAATATGGTATTCCATCTAAAGGCGCCGCTGCGGACATTCAGGGTATTTAAACTCAACTCAATGCCTCTATTTTCCATATCTCCCAGGTTACCCACAATGTTGGCATATCCGGTAAAGCTATTTGTAGGTAGATTACCTAATAAGTTACTTGTTTTCTTTTGGTATACATCGATAGCACCGCTTAAACGATTGTCTAATAATGCGAAGTCGACACCTAAATTGATTGTTTTTGTACTTTCCCAGGTAAGTTTGGTATTTGATGGTGTAGCGATTCTTAATCCGCTTCCTCCTGGTAGGAAATTACTGCGCTGGGCCTGTAAAATATCGTATGAAGCCGCTGTACCCGGAGCAGGTGAATTACCCATCAAACCGTAAGTCGCCCTTATGGCTAAAGCGTTTAACCAATTCGCGCTCTTCATAAATTCTTCTGAACTTAACAACCACTTTCCTCCTACACTCCATACCGGCTTATTCTGTGCAGATTGATCCAGCCCAAACAAATTACTTTTGTCTATACGGAAACTTCCGTTCACAGAATACCTTTTGCTATAGGTGTAAGCGAGATTCGAATAATAAGAAGAAAACCTGCTTTGGCGCTCCGACTGTGTAAAAGCATCATTTGTCAATACACTTCTTCCAAAATTATTAGGCATCACAGGTGCCGAAACCCCAGTTACGCCAAGTGTTGCATAATCAATTGAACCGAAAGTCTGCAACATTTCATTGTATCCTCTTACTGTGCTTCCGTTTCTCATTTCCAATTGTTCCTGCACTTCCTGCCCGACCAACAAACTCAATTGGTGTAAATCATTGTTCCAAGCATTGTTATAGCTTAGCTGATTCCTTATAGTCCAATTTTGCTGATTTACGTTCGTAAGGCTATACTTTCCGCCTGTATTTGGCAAAGAGTAAACCGGTGTAGATGTCGTATTTGGTGCAACAGTAAACTGTACCAACTCGCTCCTTACTTTATAACTTTTTGTATCGTCATAAACGTCTATCTTGCCATTACCTTTAATGTACCCATAAGTTCCTTCAAACTTTAGCCCTTTTAGCAGTTTAACATTAACACCCAAAATATTACGACTTAAAAAGTTATTGTTTTTTGTATAGCCGAAGTCGACTTCATCAAGGGGATTATAATCAAGATTAATTCGGCTCCGATTTTGGTAATCAATTCTGTTTTCGTCACTCAGGTACTGCATATAAGGCATCGAAATACTGTTCCCGGCTGCATCCTGGAACATTTGATAAGGATAGAAATTATTATCTATCTCAATATTCCGTTTAGTATTGCTAAGGCTGTTGGTTAAATCGGTAATCAGATTCAGTTGGATACGGCTACCTAAAAAAATGTCCTGCCTCAGGTTAACTTTATAAACATTGTTTTTTTCGCCGGGGCGATTACTGACAGTATTGGTATAAGCAGCTGATCCGTAAAAAGCATACTTATTGCCGCCCCCTGTTAAAGACACTGTATGGTTCATTAAAGAAGCATTCCGATACCAAAGATCTTTGATTTGCTGTCTGTTATCCAGATTGGCCAAGCTGTCCAGACTGGCACTTGCCTGAGTTGCCGTGATCAATCCACGCGACTTATTGTACAATATCCTTTCGTGAGGAGGCACACCTGTAGATGCCAGGCCGTTAAATGCAGAAACTGTAGTCCATGGGTTCAATACCGGATCAAACTGTTCTGTGGCAGCCTGAATAAACTGCTTGCTGTTTAAAGTAGGCAGATAATCCAAGTCAGGCTTGCCCTGAAAATTTATAAAGGCATCGTAATTGACTCTTATCTTTTCAGTCTGACTTCCCTTTTTGGTTACAATAACAATTACACCATTAGAAGCCCTTGCGCCCCAGATAGAAGCTGCAGTTGCATCCTTTAACACGGTAATATCGGCTACATCTTGCGGATTGATAGATGATACATCATCTATGGGAATTCCATCTACTACAAACAAAGGATTTCTATTGGTACCAATGTAAGTTCCAAAAAGCTCTGAACTAGTATTGGGCGCAGGAATACCTACCGTAGATAAGCCACGTACCAGAAAAGGACTTTGACTGGCACTTGGCGCATTGTTAACCGTTAGACCTGCTACCAGTCCATCTAATCTCTGCAAAATATTCATGCTCCCCGTACGGCTTTCAACAATACTCATATCGGGTTTCGCAAAAGAGCCCGCGCTTCTCTCTTTTGAAATGGTCTGATATCCTGTATTCACAGTTACATTCACTTCAACCAATTTTCCAGACTGGAGATCCATTTTTATAGTCCCAATATCCTTGGCTACTTTTATACGCTGTGGCGTATAACCAATGTAAGAGATCATGATGTAGGCATTTTCATCTACATTTCTTATAAAAAACTCACCGAAAGCATTTGTGACCCCGGCCGTTTTAAATTTTCTGGCCACGAGATTAAGTCCATCTCCCTTAACAATATTAATATCCTGTCCGTCCGATAAAATCAAAATCGTAGCCCCGGCAAGGGGTTTTCCTTCTTCGTCTAGTACCCGTCCCCTTACGTCAATCGTATTAAAGATATCTATGACTTTATCCATAAATGAAGCTTCCCTCGGCTTAATAATAATGTTTCGGGCATCAATGGAATATTCCAGGGCCTGATCTTTTACCACCTGATCCAGTGCGCTTTTTAGCGATATATTTCTGAAGTTTACGTCGAGTTTTCTGTATACATCGACTTTCTCATCAGCATAAAACACATGATATCCTGTCTGTTTTTTGATTTCGGTAAAGATTTCCTTTAAAGTGGCCGCTTTCCTGGTGAAATTGAGTCGCTGTGCAAAACTGGCGGCACTTACTTGAGCGAGCGTCAACATGATTATGAAAGTGGTCAGCCTCATAATTAAGAATAGTTTAGCAGGTAGCCTAAATTGAGGCATGCCTGAATTAAAAGCATTTTTATTCATACTTTTGAATGGTTTGAGTTGATCGTGAATAGTTGGTCTATTTTTTATCCCTCATGGGTACTCACCCATAGGGAAAGGTTTGCTCAAACTTCTGCCGGATCGTGTTCCACCACTTTCCGGCTTTTTTCTAAGCCAACCTATCTGTGGTTATGGTAAATTTTTCATCATTTGCTTTGGTTTAGGTTTTAATTTATAATACTTGAATTTGTCGGCCTTCCAGTTTAAACTTTATTGTTCCTGCCTGTTCCAGCGCATTTAAAACACCGGAAACATGATCATAACGAGAAAGTGAACCACTAAAGGTTTTATTTTTAAGTTCCGGATGGCTGTAAACAACCTCAACATCGTACCAGCGAGAGATTTTTCTCATGATGCTACTTAAAGGTTCATTGTTACATACAAATTCGCCATTTTTCCAATCTATGGCCTCATCCGGATTTACTTTGTTTACTTTAATTATTCCATTTGTAAGAACAGATTGATGGCCAGGGGTTAAAATCGTTTGATTTACGCGGACTGCACCTTCCAGCAAGGTAGTTTTGGTACTTAGCTCGTCAGAATAAGAATTGATATTGAAATGTGTACCCAAAACTTCCACCTCCTGTCTATCTGTAGTCACTAAAAAAGGTTGCTTTTTATTCTTTGCTACTTCGAAATAAGCCTCTCCCTTCAACACAACTTTACGTTGTGCCGCACCGGAAAAGCTAGATGGAAATTTCAGGGAACTTTCAGCATTCAACCATACTTTAGTACCATCGGATAAAGTGACCTGGTAAGTACCGCCTCGAGGAGTGCTCACTATGGCATCGGTACGAGGTATCGAGGTAATTTCTGTACCATCGTTATAGGAAAGTCTGCCTGCATCTATAATTACATTTTTTTGAGCGTCACTTAAAAGAATCGTTTTACCATCATCAAGTGTAAGCGTTGCTTTGTTTCTTCCTGGAGCGATATCGCTTCCACTGGCAATTTTAAATTGATGATTTGAATTACCAGCATTGAAGAAATAAGCAGCTACTCCCAGTGCCAAAATGGCTACTGCTGCTGCAATTGAAACACGTGGCCATAATTTAATTGTTTTATGTCTTGTACTTGTACCTACGCCTACGATATCAATATTACGCCACATCTCAGTTTCTAAAGCATCAAAATCTACTTTACCCGCAGGTAGCTCTTTAACATCAAGTGTTTGAATATACCATCCTTCTACCAAAGTCCTTTCGGCTGGGGTACATTCATTTTTCTCATATTTAATCAATAATGCTTTAGCTTCCTGTTCAGTCATGTTGCATTGGTTATTAAAAAATAACATTCGTTATAATGGTATAACTAATAGCTGCACAAAAAGGGGTAGAAGAAAATTGTCTTTTTTTAAAAAAAATAGGCCTTTAGCTTACTGCGTAGTATTTTGAGCGCATTATAGATTTGCTTTTTTACTGTCTCTTCAGACAATTGAGTAGTTTCGGCAATTTCTTTACGACTCAGATGTGCTTTACGACTCAGCTCAAATATCTCCCTCATCTTCAATGGCAGGCTTGCTATTTCCTGATCAATTTGTCGCTGCATTTCATTTTCCAGCACCCGATTATCCGTAACGTACTCCCCTGCATTTACATAATCCTGAAAGCTTACGATATAGTTTAGCTTCAATTTATTACGGTTAATCAAGGTGATTACTGCATTTCTAACCAATGTATATAAATAAGGGGCCAATTTGATGTGTTGAAAATCCACAACACCAATTTGAGCATACAACTTTGTAAATGTATCCTGAACGATGTCTTTCGCCTGTTCATTATCCTGAAGCATTTTTCGGGCAAAATTATATAAGACAGTCCAGTAACGTCTGTAAATCTCTTCAAATGCGAAATTATCCCCCTGATTCAGCCTATCAGCGAGTTGCACATCTGTAAATAATTTATAGTCCACTTTCATCAGTATTTACCGGATCGGTATAATTATAAGCGAACTTATAGATTAATTGCCTTATTACTGTTAGAAAAGATTTTATTTTTTTTGATCGCTTTATCTACCTGCCATCCACCCGAGTAGTTTCTTTATAGTCAACGTAAAGTATCCGTTTAATTAACGGCATTTGAACGGGAGTCTGTGCAAAAACACTAAAGATTTCTTGATTAAATGATTTCATATTTTT